>JADHEF010000810.1_pt1 | contig 26183 bp, 18 predicted proteins | sample 8952391 | NCBI WGS metagenome assembly JADHEF01 (sample SAMN16124439, study PRJNA663245) | bioreactor sludge metagenome | isolation source: sludge (nitrite) | place: India:Bengaluru | collected 2019-02-28 | reverse complement strand
CGAAGTGATCCGCATCATCCGCACCGAGGACGAACCCAAGCCGGTGCTGATGGCGCGTTTCGGGTTGTCCGACGAGCAGGCCGAGTACATCCTCGAAACCAGATTGCGGCAACTGGCGCGGCTGGAGGAAATGAAGATCCGCGGCGAGCAGGACGCACTGGCCAAGGAGCGCGAACAGATCGCCGCCACGCTCGACAGCAAGGCCAAGCTCAAGAAACTGGTCAAGGACGAACTGCTGGCCGACGCGAAGAAATTCGGCGACGCTCGACGCTCGCCGCTGGTCTCGCGCGAAGCCGCGCATGCCATCGACGAAACCGAGCTTGTGCCCAGCGAGCCGGTCACCGTGGTGCTGTCAGAAAAAGGCTGGGCGCGCGCGGCCAAGGGCCACGACATCGACCCGGCCGGGCTGTCCTACCGCGAGGGCGACGGCCTGCTGGCCGCCGCGCGCGCGCGCAGCACCTGGCAGGTGGCCTTCATCGACAGCGAAGGCCGCAGTTATTCGACGCCGGCGCACACGTTGCCGTCGGCCCGCGGCAACGGCGAACCGCTGACCGGACGCTTCTCGCCGGCTGCCGGAGCCTCGTTCCAGACCTTGATCAGCGGCGAGAACGAGGCGCGCTTCGTGCTCGCTTCCACGCACGGCTACGGCTTCGTCACCCGCTTCGAAAACCTCACCGGTCGCAACAAGGCCGGCAAGGCCATGCTCAACCTGTCGCCCGGCGCCGGCGTGCTGCAACCGGCAGGCGTGGGCAACCTCGACACCGACCGCATCGTCGCGGTGACCAGCTCCGGCAACCTGCTGGCCATCCCGGCCGGCGAGTTGCCGGAACTCGACAAGGGCAAGGGCAACAAGATCATCGACATCCCCAAGGCCAAGCTCGCCACCGAACACGTGGTGGCGGTGACCGCCATTGCCCCCGGCCAGACCCTGCAGGTGAAGAGCGGACAACGCACGATGAGCCTGTCCTTCAAGGATCTGGACGACTATCTCGGCGCACGCGCCACCCGCGGCAAGCTGCTGCCCCGCGGCTGGCAGAAGGTGGAAGGGCTCGAAGTCCAGTAGGCCCGAACGGCACGTCGCGGCTTCATCGCCGTGATGCGCCTTGAACCGGTGATCCAGTGCCCGCCGAATATCCAGCCGGAAGTTCAACCCGGTGCAGGGCACCTTCAACTGGAAAGAGATTGTCGGCCGTGACCTGCTTCTACGCATTGCCGCCGGGCAGAAACAGTGCGACCTTGCCAAGGGATCGATTGCTGCCGGCAATGCCTCCCACATGCGATCCGGAGAATGAATCCGTGCAATCGGACTTCTGGAAAGACTGCTGGCAACGTGGCGACATCGGTTTCCACCAGCCGCGCGTGTTGCCCCTGCTGCAGAAACACTGGCCTGCCCTCGCGCTGCCCGCCGGCAGCCGGGTGCTGGTGCCGCTGTGCGGCAAATCGCTGGACATGCACTGGCTGGCCGAGCAAGGCCATCGCGTGCTGGGCGTGGAACTGTCGCCACTGGCGGTAGAGGCATTCTTCGACGAAGCCGGCTTGCTGCCGGCACGACACGCCAGCCGGCTTGGCGAACACTGGACGGCCGGCGCCTTCGAGATCATCTGCGGCGACGCCTTCGCCCTGAAGGCCGAAGACCTGGCCGGCATCGCCGGCGTCTACGACCGCGGGGCGATGGTGGCACTGCCCGCGCCCATGCGCAGGCGTTACGTCGACAGCGTGTACGCCGCATTGCCGGACGGCTGCCGCGGCTTGCTGCTTACGCTGGAATACCCGCAACACGAGATGGCCGGCCCACCGTTCGACATCGACGAAACCGAAGTGCACCGGGAACTGGCCGACTGGCAGCCCACGCTGCTCGAACGGCGCGACCTGCTGGCCAGCGAGCCGCGCTACCGCGAGCGCGGCCTGTCGGCGATGCATACCGCCGCCTATCGCCTGCAGCGGCACGGGGCCGACCGGCCCTGATCCCCGCACCTGTCGCCGCTTCGACCGGGACTTCCGGCGAGATCAGCCGCCGGAGACGCCTTCGCCGATCTTCGAGGCCTGGTACAGCTCCAGGCCGATGCGCTCGATCAGCGAAAGCTGCTTCTCCAGCCACCACGCGTGGTCTTCCTCGGTGTCCTTGAGCTGGTCGACGAGGATGTCGCGGCTTACATAGTCCCCAAGCGACTCGCACAACTTCACGCCGGCGGCGAGATTGGCACGCACCTCGTACTCGGTGGCCAGATCCTTGCGCAGCATCGCCGGCACGTCCCATTCTGGCTCGAACGCCAGCGGCCGCATGTCCGGGCGCCCTTCGAGGAACAGGATGCGGCGGATCAGCGCATCGGCGTGCTGGGTTTCCTCCTCCATCTCGTGGCCGATGCGCTCGTACAGCGCCTTCAGGCCCAGATCCTCGTAACGACGCGAATGCACGAAATACTGGTCGCGCGCCGACAACTCCCCGCGCAGCAGCTGGTTGAGGCACGCGATGACGTCGGGATGGCCTTTCATCGGGGCAACTCCTTGCAGGACGGAGCGCATGGTGCCCGATCGCGGCATGCGTTGCTCTAATCGGAATCAGTTGCGCTTGCCATCGAATCAGCACGAAGCGTGTTCATCGCGGCACATGCAGAGCGGACTGCATGAACGGCGCGATTCAGCCACGTTGGCCGATCATGCGCCATCGCTCGCCGCCAGTCGCCTTCATGACGCGCCTTCTCTCCTCAACCCTCCCGCTGCTTGCCGCCCTGCTCGCAGGCTGTGCCGCCGTGCCGGTACGGGCTGCGGCAAAACCCGCGGAACAAGCCACGCCCTGCACCCGCACCGCCGTGCCCGGTGACGACCTTCAAGCCGCCATCGATGGCTTGCCCGCGCAGCGGCGCGCCACCCTGTGCCTTCAGTCCGGGCATTACGAACTGGCCGGGCTGCTGGCCATACACCGCGACGGCATCACCCTGCGCGGCACCGGCACGGACACCGTGTTGCAGTTGCGCGACGGCGTGCAGCAACCGCTGCTGGTGATCGGCGATTACGCCAACGAAGTGCCGTCGGCTCCCATCCGCAATGTCGTCGTCGAAAACCTGCACCTGATCGGCAACCACGCCGCACACGAATTCATGCCCGAGCACCCCTACCTGAGCAACAGCGCGGTGGTGGTCCGCGGCGGCCACGACGTGGATCTGCGCCAGATCGTGGTGGAACGTTGCCGCAGTGCATGTCTGCTCAGCGAGCGCGACACGCAAGGGCTGGTGATCACCGACAGCGACGTGTCCGGTGCCACATGGGACGGCGTTTCGTTCAACCGCAGCTCGCACGTGACGATGAGCGGCAACCATGTCCACGACAACGCCGCCGCCGGCATCACCACCGAGCACCTGGAAGACAGCGACATCCGCGACAACGTGTTTGAACGCAACGGCAGTCAAGGCCTCTATCTGTCCGACTCGCGCGACAACCGCTTCGTCGGCAACCGCTTCGTCGGCAATACCCGTGCCGGCGTGTTCCTGACCTGCTCCATCCGCTACCGCACGCCGGAAGTGCTGTGCTGGGACAACAGCATGAGCCAGGACAACGTGTTCGAGCACAACGTATTCGAGGGCAGCCCCTATACCTTCACCATCGGCGTGGACCGCGCGGCCGACTGCAAGGCGGCGGACTTCAAGCCCAACCTGTGGCGCGACAATCAGGCCGATGCCTCCGGCTTCAACCCGCCGAAAGACGTATATGGCACCTGCGTCGACACCGGCCGGAGCTGACACCCCGGCACGGTGGCAATGGCCGATCAGGCCTCGATGCCGGCCGGATCCTCGCCGCGCTCGTACACTTGATGCGCACGGCCGACGATCAGCGGGTCGAGCTTGCCGACCTGCTCCAAGTCCTTGTTGGCGTAAGGCAGCTTGTGCAACACGTAGCGCATCGCATTCAGGCGTGCGCGCTTCTTGCAGTCGCTCTTGACCACGGTCCACGGCACGTCGGCGGTGTCGGTTTCGAAGAACATCGCCTCCTTGGCCCGCGTGTAGTCGTCCCACTTGTCCAGCGATGCCATGTCGATCGGGCTGAGCTTCCACTGCTTGAGCGGGTGCGCGCGACGCTCCTTGAAACGACGACGCTGCTCCTCACGACTGACGCTGAACCAGAACTTCACCAGATGGATGCCACTGTGGGCCAGATGCCGCTCGAACTGCGGCACTTCGCGCATGAACTCGTGGTACTCGGCATCACTGCAGAAGCCCATTACCCGTTCCACGCCGGCGCGGTTGTACCAGCTGCGGTCGAACATCACGATCTCGCCGAAAGTCGGCAGGTGCTGCACATAACGCTGGAAATACCACTGCCCGCGCTCAGTTTCGGTCGGCTTTTCCAGCGCCACCACCCGCGCCCCGCGCGGATTGAGATGTTCCATGAAGCGCTTGATGGTCCCGCCCTTGCCGGCCGCATCGCGTCCCTCGAACAGGATCACCACGCGCTGGCGCGACTCCTTCACCCATGCCTGCAGCTTGAGCAGTTCCACCTGCAGGCGGAATTTTTCGTGCTCGTAGGTGGAACGACGCAACAAGTTCCTGTAAGGATAGGCACCGTCGCGCCAGCCCTTGGCCAGTTCGAGGTCGGGATCGACCGCGGGCAACCCTTCCGGCCCCAGTCGCTCGCTGAGCGCGCGACGCAAGGCCCGACGATCCTCGCTGTCGGCGCTGTCGATCAAGGCCCGCAATTCCTTGGCCCGGCGCGCGCGCTCGCCACCCTCGTCGATGACATGCTCCACCGCCGAAACCAACCGCTCCCGCGCCGCGGCGGTGGCCGCTTTCGCCGCCGCGCGCTCGACCGCGGCGGGCGGTGCCACCGGGTCGACATCACCCGCCACCACCGGCCGCACGCCGGCATGCCGCTTCGTCGTCTTGCCCGTCGGCTTGCCGAGCGCCGCCTTGTCCTTGCCTGATTGCGCCATGTGATCCCTCTCACCTTTCCGTGACCGTGGATGCACACGGTCCACCGGAACCGTGTCTGCGTTCAGCATGCGCCCATCGGAAACCTCGGGCATTGCGCTGCATCAATGTTCCGCAAGCCGACGCGGGTTCTACCCAGAAATCACGGACGGTTGTGAAAGGGTGGAAACCTCGAATCCTGCCTGGCGTTTCTGAAGCGTCCTCGGGTTGTGGCGCCGCCCGATGCATTCGGGCACATCGGCTCGCGCCGCATCGAGTGTCCGGTGCGTTGTGCGATGCTCACGATGCCAATGCCTGCTCGTGCACGCCGGCCACGGCGCGGCCTGACGGGTCGGCCATCTTGGCGAAGCTGGCATCCCATGCGATCGCCGTCGGCGAGGAGCAGGCGATCGACTTGCCGCCCGGCACCGTCTCGGCCGCAGCCGGGCTCGGATAGAACGACTCGAACACCGAGCGGTAGTAATAGGCTTCCTTGGTCTGCGGCGGGTTGACCGGGAAGCGCTTGTCGGCGGCGGCCAGCTCGCGGTCGCTCACCTGCGCTTCGGCGTGCGCCTTCAGCCCGTCGATCCAGCCATAGCCCACGCCATCGCTGAACTGTTCCTTCTGCCGCCACAAGATCGACTCGGGCAGGTAGCCTTCGAAGGCGGCACGCAAGATGCCCTTTTCCATCCGCTGCGGACCGTCGCTGCCCTTGAGTACCATCTTGTACTTCGCGTCCATGCGCATGGCCACATCGAGGAACTCGCGGTCCAGAAACGGCACGCGCGGCTCCACGCCCCAAGCCATCATCGACTTGTTGGCGCGCAGGCAGTCGTAGTTGTAGAGCGTGTCGAGCTTGCGCACCAGCTCCTCGTGGAACTCGCGCGCGTTGGGCGCCTTGTGGAAATACAGGTAGCCACCGAACACCTCGTCGCTGCCCTCGCCGGAGAGCACCATCTTCACGCCCATGGCCTTGATGCGGCGCGCCAACAGGAACATCGGCGTGGAAGCGCGGATGGTGGTGACGTCGTAGGTCTCGATATGGCGGATCACCTCCGGCAACGCGTCCAGGCCTTCCTCGAAGGTATATTCGAAACCGTGGTGCACCGTGCCCAGCGACTCGGCCGCGATCTTCGCCGCGGCCAGGTCCGGCGAGCCCCTCAGACCGATGGCGAAGCTGTGCAGGCGCGGCCACCAAGCCTCGGTCTCGCCGCCGTCCTCGATGCGGCGACGGGCATAGCGCGCAGCCACCGCCGCCACCAGCGAGGAATCCAGACCGCCGGACAGCAGCACGCCGTAAGGCACGTCGGTCATCAGCTGGCGATGCACCGCCGCCTCGAAGGCTTCGCGCAATTCGGCCAGCGGCACCTCCACGCCCTCCACCGCGGCGTAATCGCGCCACGGGCGCTCGTAATACTTCTCCAGCTTGCCGGTGGCGCTGTCGTACCAGTGACCCGGCGGGAACTGCGCCACGTCGGCACAGGCGTCGGCCAGCGACTTCATTTCCGAGGCCACGCGCAGGCGACCTTCCTTGTCGTGCCCCCAGTACAGCGGGCACACGCCGATCGGGTCACGGGCAATGATCACTCGATGCGCACCCTTGTCCCACAATGCGAAGGCAAAGATGCCGTTGAGCCGGTTGAGGAAGCTGGCCGGTTCGTCCTCCCGGTACAGCGCATTGATCACCTCGCAATCCGAACCGGTCTGGAAAGCATAAGGCTGCTTCAGTTCGGCCTTGAGCTGGGTGTGGTTGTAGATCTCGCCGTTGACCGCCAGCACCAATTGCCCGTCCTCGGACAGCAAGGGCTGCGAACCGCCTGCCGGGTCGACGATGGCCAGGCGCTCATGGACCAGAATGGCCCCGTCATCGACATACACGCCGCTCCAGTCCGGGCCGCGATGACGCTGGCGCTGCGAGGCTTCCAGCGACTCGCGTCGCAGCAGCTGCAGGTCGTCGCCGGGCTGCAGGTCGAAGATGCCGAAGATCGAACACATGGGGGAACACTCCTGAAGGCAAGGGATCTGTGGATTCCGGCCGGGCCGGGGCTGCGAAAGGTGGTTCGGGATGTATCGGGTTGCCGCCGCCGGGGCACAAAAAAACCCGCATCGGGCGATGCGGGTTTCGTGGAATCCTGGCGTTGTTGCTCGGTTTACGCCTGGCTTCGACCCCGCATCGCGCGCGCGCGATTATTCGCCGCATTATTGATGCGGTTCGAATTGAGCGCGTTGCGGGCGGTCATGAAAGCCATGGGGCGACCGTAACCGCCCCTTGCCGGCTTTGCAACAGTTGCATTGCCAACCATCGGACTCATGCGGAACGGGCCAGCAGCCGTTCGACCAATTGGCCGTAAAGCGCCGGCAGTGCTTCCAGATCGGCCACGCGGACATGCTCGTCCACCTGATGGATGCTGGCGTTGACCGGCCCGGCCTCGATGCACTGCGCACCGAGCGGCGCAATGAAACGCGCGTCGGACGTGCCGCCACCTGTGCTTTCCTCAGGCTGCGCGCCGGCGAACTCGCCGAGCACTTCGCGCGCGACGCTGCGCAGCGTGCCTTCCGGCGTATAGAACGGCTCGCCGCTGCGGTGCCACTTCAGCGCGTAATCGAGGCCGTGGCAGTCGAGCAAGGCGGCAATCTCCGCTTCCAGCTTCGGCGCGTCCCAATGCGGGTTGTAGCGCAGGTTGAACAGGACCTGCAGCTCGCCCGGAATCACGTTGTTGGCACCGGTGCCGGCGTGGATGTTGCTGATCTGCAGGCTTGTGGACGGAAAGCTCTCGTAGCCTTCGTCCCAGACCCGCGCGGCCAGTTCGGCCAGTGCCGGCGCAGCCTGATGGATGGGATTGCGCGCCTTGTGCGGATAAGCCACGTGGCCTTGCACGCCCTTCACCGTCAGCGTGCCGGACAGGCTGCCGCGCCGCCCCACGCGCAGCAGGTCGCCGAGGCGTCCGATCGAGGACGGTTCGCCGGTGATGCACCAGTCGATGCGCTGGCCGCGTTCGGCAAAGCACTGCGCAACCTTGCGCACGCCGTCGATGGCATCGCCCTCCTCGTCGGACGTCAGCAGCACGGCCAGCGTGCCCGGATGCTCGGGGTGTGCGGCGATAAACTGCTCCGCCGCCACCACGAAAGCGGCCACGCTGCCTTTCATGTCGGCCGCGCCGCGCCCGTACAGCGCGCCGTCGCGGATCTCGGGCGCGAAGGGGTCGCTCGCCCACGCTTCGCGCGGCCCCGGCGGCACCACGTCGGTATGGCCGAGCAGCACCAGCACCGGCGCGCCGTTGCCGTGCGTGGCCCAGAGGTTGTCCACCTCACCGAAGCGCAGATGCTCGCAAGCGAAACCGGCCCGCCCCAGCCGCTGCGCCAGCAAGCGCTGGCAGCCGGCGTCGTCCGGCGTCACCGAAGGCCGTGCGATCAGCTCGCGGGCAAGTTCGAGTACCTCGCTCATCGCATCCCTCCGCGCGGATCAGCCGATGCCGAAGCGCTTCTTGAAGCCGTTGTCGGAAAAACCCTGTGTCAGCGTCCCGTCGTCGGTGACGACCACCGGCCGGCGGATCAGCTGCGGGTGCTCGCGCAGCAGCAGTTTCCATTCCGCCGCGCTGCCGGGCGATCTGCGGTTTTCGGGCAATTGCCGCCACGTGGTCGAGGACTTGTTGATCAGCGCATCGAAACCGCCGGCCTTGCCTGCCCATTCCACCAGCATTTCCGGCGAAGGCTTGTGGTCGCGGTAATCGACGAAGGCATGCGCGACGCCGAAGCGGTCCAGCCATTTGGTGGCCTTCTTGCAGGTGTCGCAGTTCTTCAGCCCGTACAGGATGGCGCTCATCGCCGGGCCCTCAATCCGCCAGCCCGCGCAGCAGGTCGTTGACGCTGGTCTTGCCGCGCGTCTTCTCGTCCACCTGCTTGACGATCACCGCCGCGTACAGCGAATGGCTGCCGTCCTTGGCCGGCAACGCACCGGACACCACCACGCTGCCCGGCGGCACGCGGCCGTAGCTGATCTCGCCGGTGGCACGGTTGTAGATGCGGGTGGACTGGCTGAGGAACACGCCCATGCCGATCACGCTGTGGTGGCCCACCACCACGCCTTCCACCACTTCCGAGCGCGCACCGACAAAGCAGTGGTCCTCGATGATGGTCGGGCTGGCCTGCAATGGTTCGAGCACGCCGCCGATACCGACGCCGCCGGACAGATGGCAATGCTTGCCGATCTGCGCACACGAACCAACCGTGGCCCAGGTGTCCACCATCGTGCCCTCGCCCACGTAGGCACCGATGTTGGTGAAGCTCGGCATCAGCACCACGTCGCGGCCGAAGCAGGTGCCGCGGCGCGCCACCGCGCCCGGCACCACGCGCACCCCGGCGGCCCTGAAACGGGTCTCGTCGTAGCCGGCAAAACGCGCCTCCACCTTGTCCCAGAACGGCGCCGGAGATGCCTCGGTCACCACCATGTCGTTGACGCGGAAGTACAGCAGCACGGCCTTTTTGAGCCATTCGTTGACCAGCCAGCCGCCGTTGCCGTCCGGCGCGGCCACACGCAGCGTGCCGGCTTCCAGCCCGTCGATGGCGCGGCCGACCAGCGCGCGGGTGGAGCCTTCGATCTCGTCGAGCGTGAGCGCGGCACGGCGCTCGAACGCATCTTCGATGGCCAGCCTGAGCTGTGCCGTTTCAGGGCCGTTCGTGTTCATCAGCGGTGTCTCCGTCATTGCTTTCTTTCTGGGTCCAGACAGGCATGCAAGGCATCCAGCAACGCCTGCCGGCGGGATTCGTCGGCCACGGGACGATTGTCCTCGTCGGTGATTTCGAACAGGTCCTCGACGCGCTCGCCGAAGGTGGCGATGCGCGCGTTGTGCACGCGCAGGCGGCAGTCGCGCAGTACCTGTGCCACCTCGGCCAGCAGGCCGGGGCGGTCCGGGCAGACCAGCGCGAGCACCGAGCTGCGCCCGTTGCGCCGCGTGCGCAATTCGATCCTGGCCGGGAAACGGAAATACTTGAGCTGTCGCGGCGCGGCACGGCGCGACACGCGGACCTGGTCCAGCGGACGGGCCAGCGTTTCGGCCAGCGCGGCTTGCAACGCGGCGGCATCACCGGTGGCGAAGCTGTCGGCCGGCACCACCTCGAAGGTATCGAACACGGTGCCCTTGCGACCATTCAGCACGTGCGCCTGATGCACGCCGTAACCGTTGCGGTCCAGCGTGGCGAGGATGGCGGCGAACAGGCCGTCGCGGTCAAGCGAATGCACGAACACCTCCAGCGCATCGCCTTCCTCGCCGACCGGGCGCACGCGCACGCCGGTTTCGCCCAGCTTGAGGTCGATCAACGTCTCGGCCTGCCAGGCCACCTGCTCGGCACGTCCACGCAGGAAACTTTCGTCGGGCATGATCGCGAACTGGCGGGCGATCACCTCGTCGTCGTGGCCCTTCTCGGCCAGCAGCCTGCGCACGGCTTCGCGCGCCTCGGCCAGCCGCGCATCGCGGTCGATGCTGCGCTCGCCGCCTTCACGCAGCACGCGGCGCGTGGCGAAATACAAGTCGGCCAGCAGCCGGTCCTTCCACGCGTTCCACATCTTCGGGCTGGTGCCGGCGATGTCGGCGCAGGTGAGCAGGTACAGGTAATCCAGCCGCTCGCGCGTTTCCACCAACTTAGCGAAAGCGCGGATGACGTCGGGGTCGGCGATATCCTGCTTCTGGGCGGTGGTGGACATCTTCAGGTGCTGGCGGACCAACCATGCCACCAGTTCGGTATCGCCCGCACTCAGCCCGTGCGCCTGGCAGAACTCGCGCGCATCGACGGTCCCCAGTTCGGAATGATCCCCGCCGCGGCCCTTGCCGATGTCGTGGAACAGACCGGCCAGCAGCAGCAACTCGGGCTTGCGCAGGCGCGGCCAGACCTCGTGGGCGATCGAAAACCGCTCCTCGCGCCGGGCCGCGGCGAACGAGGCGATGTTGCGCAGGACCATCAACGTGTGCTGGTCCACGGTATAGACGTGGAACAGGTCGAACTGCATGCGCCCGGACACCTGCGCGAAGGCCGGCAACCACTGCGCCAGCACACCGAGCCGGGCCATGCGCGAGAGCGTGTCCACCGCGCGCGGGCCGCGCATCAACCCCATGAACCCGGCACGCGCGGCGGAGTCGGCATCGGTGTAGGCCGGCAGCCTGCGCAGGGATTCGGCCAGCGCCCGCGCCGTGCGCGAATGCAGGCCGCGCACCTGCGGGCGGGCTGCCCATGCGGCGAACAGGGCGAACACGCGGCGGATGTCGTGGTGCGGCCAATGCGGATCGCGCGCGGCGATGTAGCCGCGGCGCAGCTCGAATTCCTCGTCGACCGGCTCGGGTACCGCTTCGCCGTCGAACTGTTCCTCGAAGCGCTGCAGCAATCTGTCGCCGAGGCGCAGGATGATCGCGGCGCTGCGATAGAACGCCTGCATCATCTTCTCCACGCCCAAGCTTTGCTCGTCGTCGGCATAGCCCAAGCGTTCGGCCAGGGTCTTCTGGTAGTCGAAGCGCAGACGCTCTTCCGGCCGCCTGGCCACCAGATGCAGCCCGTAACGCAGGCGCGAAAGCACCTTGCGCTCGCGCCGCAGTGCGGCCGCTTCGTCGTGGCCGAGATGGCCCAGCCCTACCAGGGCATCGAGGTCGCGCACGCCATAGGTGCGCAAGGCCATCCAGCCCAGCGTGTGCAGGTCGCGCAGGCCGCCCGGACCTTCCTTGATGTTCGGCTCCAGATTGTCGGCGGTGTTGTCGAAGCGCTGGTGCCGGGCCTGCAGCTCCTCGCGCTTGGCAAGGAAGAACGCATGCGGCGGCCACACCCGCGACGGCGCGATGGCGTCGTCCAGACGTTCGAGGCCGTCACCGGCCACGGCCAGCGCACGCGCCTCGATGAGGGCGGTCGTCACCGTCTGGTCGTCGGCGCAGGCCTGCGTGCATTCGACCGGAGAACGCACCGCATGGCTGACCGGCGCACCGGCGTCCCACAGCAGCGCGAAGAAACGCGACAAGGCCTCGTGCCCGGCTTGCTGGCACGCCGGCTCGCCCAGCACCAGCACGTCGATGTCCGAGCAGGGAAACAGTTCTCCACGTCCGTAGCCGCCCACCGCAAACAGCGACAGGCCGCAGTCATCGGGCAGGCAACGCTGCCAAGCCTGGATCAGCGCATGGTCGATGATGCGGCGACGCAGGCCGAGCAGGCGGTCGATGTCGTCGCCCTGGTCGAAACGACGGCCCAGCCGCGCATCGGCATGGGCAATGGAAGACCGCATCTGCGCGGCCCAGACGGCATCGTCCCCCTCGCCGGCAGGCAGCTTGCGGGCGGCGCTGGGGACGGCGCCGGGAATCACAGGCAATCGTTGTCGTCGCCGGGCACGCGGGTCAGCACTTCCACGCCGTCATGGGTGACCGCGATCATGTGCTCCCACTGCGCCGACAATTTGCGGTCCTTGGTGACCACGGTCCAGCCGTCCGGCAGGGTCTTGGTGTAACGGGTACCCTCGTTGACCATCGGCTCGATGGTGAAGGTCATGCCTTCCTTCAGCACGAGGCCATCGCCCGGACGGCCGTAATGCAGCACCTGCGGTTCGTCGTGGTAGACCTTGCCGATGCCGTGGCCGCAGTACTCGCGCACCACGCTGAAGCGTTCGGCCTCGACGTAGGACTGGATCGCATGGCCGACGTCTCCGAGCGTGGCACCGGGCTTGACCGCGCGGATACCGCGCCACATGGCTTCGCGGGTCACGTCCACCAGCCGCCGCGCCATCACCGACGGATTGCCGACCAGATACATGCGGCTGGTGTCGCCATGCCAGCCGTCCTTGATGACGGTCACGTCGATGTTGACGATGTCGCCATCCTTGAGCACCTTGCCTTCGCTGGGGATGCCGTGGCAGATGACGTGATTGACCGAGGTGCACACGGTCTTCGGGAAACCGTGGTAGCCCACGTTGGCCGGAATGGCCTTCTGCACGTTGACGATATGGTCGTGGCAGATGCGGTCCAGCTCCTCGGTGGTCACGCCCGGCTGCACGTGGGGCGCGACGACCTGGAGCACCTCGGCGGCCAGGCGGCCGGCGATGCGCATCTTCTCGATTTCTTCGGGAGTCTTGATATGAATGGCCATGCGACAATTATGGCGCATCATCCCGGCCGCTGCCCGGTCCGCACGTCCTTCCCGGGGGCTGCACACGAGGCGTATTTGCGGCAATTCATGTTCCCGCCTATAATTCGCCGGCTCGGAAGGCCCGCAATGGCCTGCCGGACGCCCACGTCGGGCGGGAAGCGGTGCGGCGACTGCCGTGTCCGCGGACGAATCCACACCTGCCAGCCCCATCCCGTGCCGGGGTGCTCCGCAAGGAGTTCGGTCACGGAGGCGACAGGGAAGCCCAACCCCGGAACCATCGCGCGGCACAACCTCCGCGCACCCACGAGCAGGCCGCATGCAAACGGCTGCCGCGGGCCGGTTCCCCATCAGGAGTCACCGCAATGCCCCAAATCACCATGCGCCAGATGCTCGAAGCCGGCGTCCATTTCGGCCACCAGACCCGCTACTGGAACCCGAAGATGGCCCCGTACATCTTCGGCGCCCGCGGCAAGATCCACATCATCAACCTCGAGAAGACCGTCCCGGCCTTCAACGACGCGATGAACTTCATCTCCGGCGTGGCCCAGAAGCGCGGCACCATCCTGTTCGTCGGCACCAAGCGCAGCGCCCGCGACGCCATCAAGAACGAAGCCGAGCGTTGCGGCCAGCCGTTCATGACCCAGCGCTGGCTGGGCGGCACGCTGACCAACTTCGCCACCGTGAAGAAGTCGGTCGCCCGCCTGAAGGAGCTGGAAGCCGCCGAAACCAACGGCACCTTCGAGAAGCTGGTCAAGCACGAAGTGCTGGGCCTGCGCCGCGAGCGCGACAAGCTGGAAGCCTCGCTGGGCGGCATCAAGGAGATGAACCACCTGCCCGACGCCCTGTTCGTGATCGACATCGGCCATGAAGACATCGCCATCAAGGAAGCCAAGAAGCTCGGCATCCCGGTGATCGCCGTGGTCGACACCAACTACGACCCGTCGCTGGTCGATTACGCCATCCCGGGCAACGACGACGCCATCCGCGCCGTGCAGCTGTACGCTTCGGCCGCTTCGGACGCCGTGCTGGAAGGCAAGGCCGCCGCGCCGAACTCGGCCAGCGTCCGCGAGGAGGAGTTTGCCGAAACCGGCGAAGCCGCCGCTCCGGCCAAGAAGGCCCCGCGCAAGGCCAAGGCCGACGCGGCCGAGTAATCGCGCCGCCATGCCGTCGCGCCAGACTGGCGCGGCGGTGTTTCCGGACGGAATGCCGCCCGGACTTTCACCGGCACGGGCTCCAACGACCCGTGCCGCATCGCATACAGACAGAGGTCATCCCGTGGAAATCACTGCTTCCCTGGTCAAGGAACTGCGCGAGCGCACCGGCGCCGGCATGATGGAATGCAAGAAGGCGCTCACCGAAGCCGGCGGCGACATCGACGCCGCCGCCGAAGCCCTGCGCAAGTCCGGCGCCGCCAAGGCCGACAAGAAGGCCGACCGCGTGGCCGCCGAAGGCCGTCTGGGCCTGGCTCAGGACGGCGGCAAGGCCGTGCTGGTCGAGGTCAACTCCGAGACCGACTTCGTCGCCAACGACGTCAACTTCAAGGCCTTCGTCGATGCCGTTGCCGCCGCCGCGCTGGCTTCCGGCGCCGCCGACGTCGAAGCGCTGAAGACCGCCAAGCTGGCCGATGGCCGCACCGTCGAGGAAGCCCGCGCTTCGGCCATCCAGACGCTGGGCGAAAACATCCAGATCCGTCGCCTGGTCAAGCTGGACACCGCCGGCCACGTCGGCTCCTACGTCCACACCAACGGCAAGATCGGCGTGCTGGTCGATCTGACCGGCGGCGACGCCGAGCTGGCCCGCGGCCTGGCCATGCACGTGGCCGCGCTGAAGCCGCCGCACAACAAGGCTGCCGACGTGCCGGCCGAGTTCGTGGCCAAGGAAAAGGAAATCGAGCTGGCCAAGATGTCCGAGAAGGACAAGTCCAAGCCGGCCGAGATCCTGGAAAAGATCATCAGCGGCAAGATCAACAAGATCGTCAACGAAGTGACCCTGTACGGCCAGCCCTACGTGCTGGACGGCGACAAGAGCGTCGAGCAGGTGCTCAAGGCCGCCGGCGCGGACGTTGCCGGTTTCCAGTTGCTGGTCGTCGGCGAAGGCATCGAGAAGGTGGTCGAGGACTACGCCGCCGAAGTCGCCAAGGCGATGCAGGTCTGAGGCATTCCCTCTCCCGCCGATGCATCCGGCAAGGCCACGGGAAACCGTGGCCTTGTTTTTTCCGGAACCCGCATCACGTTCCGCTTACTGCATAATCCCCTGCAACCATTCATTGCATTTCCGTGATGCACTCACTCTTGGAATCCTCGCTCAGCCATTGCCGCAGCCTGCCCTCGCCGCCCGGGGTCGCCATGCGCATCGTCGATCTGGCGCAGGATCCGGATGTCGACCTGGTCAGCATGACCGAAGTGCTTGCGCTGGATTCGGCGCTCAGCGCGCGCATGTTGCGGATCGCCAATTCGCCGCTGTACGCCACCCGGCGTCGCGTGGACAACCTCGGCCAGGCGCTGACCATCCTCGGCGTCAACGCCGCCATGAATCTCGCACTCGGCTTCTCGCTGGTGCAGGGGTTGGCCGGCGACGACATGCCGCGACAGTACGACCGCATCTGGCGCCGCAGCGTGCTCTCCGCGCTTGCCGCACGCCTGCTGGGCCAGCGCATGGGCCAGCGCAAGCTGGAAGAACTGATGATGGCCGGGTTGCTGCAGGACATCGGCGTGCTCGCCCTGCTGCGCCTGCAGCCGGAGCGCTACGCCGCGCTGCTGGCCTCCACGCCCGACAATGCCCGCCTGCTCGAACGCGAGCGCGAAACCTTCGGCGACGACCACAGCGTGGTCGGCCATTGGCTGGCTTCGCAATGGAACCTGCCCGACTACCTGCGTCGCGCCATCCTCGCCAGCGAGTCGGAACACCCCGAGGGCATGTTCGAACGCTGCGTGGCGGTATCCGGCAGCATCGCCGACATCTGGCTTTCGGCCGACACCGATGCCACTTTCTCCGCGGTATCCACCAAGGCGGACGCCCTGCTCGGCCTCGATACGGAAACCTTGAACTCCCTGATCACGGAGATGTCCCAGGCCTTGCCCGACATCTGCACCCTGTTCGACGTGAGCATCCCGCAACCCGAAGGCGTGACCGCACTGCTCGAGCAGGCACAGGAACTGCTCATGCTGCGCAACCTGCAGCAGTTGCAGAACGTCACCGACGCGCGCCAGCAGGCCGACGAAAGCGAATCCCGGCTGCGCCAATTGTCCGAGCAGGTCGCGCGCGACCCGCTGACCGGCATCTACAACCGCGCCCAGCTCGAGGAACTGCTCGCCAAGGAGTACGGCATCGTGCAGCGGTTCGACTGGCCCCTGTCCGTGGCCTTCATCGATCTGGACGATTTCAAGAAGATCAACGACCGCCACGGCCACCTCATCGGCGACCAGGTGTTGCGCAACTTCGCCCAGGCCCTCGAAGCCGGGCTGCGCAAGAGCGACGTGGTGGCCCGTTTCGGCGGCGAGGAATTCGTCGTGCTGCTGCCCAACACGCCACTGGGCAATGCGGCCACCATCATCGAGCGGCTGCGCGAACGGATATCGACCCTGCCGATGGCCACGTCCGATGGCCAGCAGGTCGTCCACGTCACGTTTTCCGCCGGGCTGGCGACCGAAAGCGCGGACGAGCACCACGCCGACACCCAGGCCCTGCTGAAAGCCGCCGACGACGCGCTCTACGGCGCCAAGCGCGACGGCCGCAACCGCGTGGTCAGCAACAACAAGCAGATCCCGGGCGACGCCACCCACTGAATCCGCAGAACCCGTGAATGCCATCGGGCGGAACCCGTTGCGGTCCATCCCGAACGGAAAGGGCGGCCCCATGGCCGCCCTTTCCCTTTCACCCGGCCGGTTGTGCCGACCGGCAATGCTGCCGATCAGAACTGCACGGACAAACGGGCATTGGCCGCGTCGTCACGGGCTTCATCGGACCACTGGCCGCTGTAGCCGATCTCCAGCAACACGCGCTCGTTCAGGCGTGCGCCGATGCCGGCTTCCAGCACGGTCGAGTCCTTCGCCAGCGGCGTGCCCTGCACGCCGAAAGCATCGCCGCCCTGCCAGGCCAGCGTCGCCGTCGGCAAGCGGTCGCCGCCGGCGTGCCGATACGCCAAGCCACCGCGCAGGCTCAACCAGCTCTGCTGCTGTGCGGCCCCCTTCAGGTTGACGTTGAAACGCACGCCGCCGGTGGCCAGATCGGTGCGCATGTCTTCCGCTTTGCCGCTCAATGCCGACACGCCGCCGTTTTCGGCAAAGCGCTTGCCGTCGACGCGGACCTGCGCGAACTGCGCGTAGGGTTCGAACTCCCATGCGCCGGCCCCCATGCGATATCCCAGCTCGACGAAGCCCTGCGTGGTGTCGGCCTTGTAGTCGGCATGCGCCTGGTCCTGCACGCCGGAGAAGGCAACCCGGCGGTGGCTGGACAGGTCGTCCTTGGAGAAGGTCAGGCCACCGCGCAGGCCCAGCCCCCCCCAGGACTTGCCGGCATACAGACCGCCCATGGTGCTGTCGATGCGGGCCTTGGAAGCACGGTCGCGCACGTTCAGGTCGTTGCGGCCACTGCCGCCCATCACGCCGATGCGCCAGCCGTTGTCGAAGCCGTACTCGGCACCGACCAGCGTGCTGTTGCCGCTGTATTCGGCCCGCGCGGCATTGCCGTCGCCATCCAGATGACCACCGACATGGCCGGCATCCACCCATGCGGCATAGCCGGTGGCATCGGACTGGGCGGTGAAGCCATCCTGGCCGATGCCGGCACGCCCAAGCGCAAGATCACGCAGGCGACGGCTGCTTTCGATGCGGACGGCCTGTGCCGTGGCATGCAGTTCGCCGTCGAGCTGGTCGAGCGCCGCCATCGCCTGCGCGGGGAACAGTTGCACCAGCGGCTGGGTCAGGCCCTGGCCGATGGCCAGCGTGTCCACGGCGGCACCGGCGGCGCGCTGATTGGGCGTGGCGGCGGCTGCCGCCAGCGACAGCCCGCGACCGACGTCGACACTGATGCCGTTGGCGGCATAGCCAACCTTGAAGCCGAGGAACGGCGACACCGCCGAAGTATCCAAGGCATCGAAGGTGCCCGTGATGCCGCCGGTGGCCGACAACAGCGCGTAGTGGTTGCCCAGCGCGTATTCGCCCGAGGTCAGCACCATCTTCAGCGTGCCACCCTCCAGCGTGGCGGTGCCGTTGACCTGAAGCGCATCGGACGTGGACGGCGGCAGGATTTCGGCCACGTAGGTCGAACCGGCCGCCTGCACGTAATTGCCGTCGATGGTCAGCTTGCCGATGGAATTGCCCGGCGCGATGGTGCCTTCCACGCGGGTGTCCGACAGGGTGCCGTTGCCGCCGAGAAAACCGTTCACGCCGACCCGCGTGCTGCCGCCGTGCTGGACGCCGTTGACCACGGCCATGCCGCTGTCGATATCCAAGTCGGTGCCGGTGACCGAACCGTTCAGCATCAGCACGCCGCCATTCACCTTCAGGTTGGCGGTGAAGTGGTTGTCGCCGGTCAACTCGAGGATGCCTTGCGCCACGTCGGCACCGGCAAAGCCGTTGTTTCCGCTCAGGCGCAACCAGCCGATGCCCGACTTGGTCAGGCGGCCGGGCCCGCCGATGTCGTTGCTCCAGTCATCCCATGCGTTGCCTTCCCACACCTGGGTGCCGCCGGCGCGCTGATTCATCACCACGTCGGTGTCCACGCGCAGCAGGCCCGGCCCTTCGATCGCCTTCTTCAGGTTGATCAGGCCCCAGCCATAGATGTCGTCCACGCCTGGCGCGCCGAGATCGGTGGCGGTGGTCAGCAGCACGTCGCGGATCTGCGCGTTGTCCAGATACGGGAAGCGCTCCATCAGCAGCGCCAATGCGCCGGTGACGTGCGGGGCAGCCATCGATGTGCCGCTCATGTAGCCGTAACCGTAGTCCGGCTCGCTCTTGGTCACGTCCAGGATGATGTTGCCGTCGGCATCGACCGTCGTATGCGCCTCGAGGCTCGAATCGTCACCGTAGACCGTGGAGGCGATGTCCGAGCCCGGTGCGGCCACGCACCACTCGGCGCTCAGGCCGCATCGGTTGGAGCGGTTGCTGAGCACCAGGTCTTCGTTCACGTTGACCACGCTCAGCCAGTACTTCTCGATGTCCGGAAACGCCCGCGGCAAGGTGGCATACAAGCCGGCGATCGGGCTTTGGGCCGGTGTGGCAATCACGCTGCTGGTGTTGCCGGCCGCCCATACCTGGATCAGGCCGGAATCACGTGAGCCCTGGGCAAAAATATCCAGATACTCGCGGGTCCCCTCGTCGGCATAGTACAGGTCCATCAAGGCGGCGCTGGGCTCGTTGGACAGACCCCAGCTGTGGTTGATCGCCCGCACGCCGTCGGCGTTCATCTGCGCGTACATGTCCTGGATCGCCCCATCCGAAGGACCGAGCTGGGGGGCAAGGTCGACCACGCTGTAACCGCTGGAGGTGCGACGCCATTCGCTGGCGGAATTGAAGAACAACTTGGCTGCGGTGATGTCGGCCGCATAGGCCACGCCCTGGGTGCCGCTGCCGTCGCGGTTGGCCACCATGGTCCCGGCCACGTGGGTGCCGTGGGTGTTGTAGCTCGCCCCGGCCTGGACGTACGGGCCGCTCTCGATGAGCCGTCGGATGTTCTCCGGCACATTGGCGTTGTAGCCGACGTAGTCGATCGCCACCTGGTCGCCCACGCTCGAGAAGCATGCCCCGGGACCGCCGAGGATGGTGGTGTTCGTGCAGCGGCTGCCATCTTCAAGCATGTCCGCAATGGTCAAGGCATGGTTGTTCTTCCCGGCAAATTCGGGATGGTCCAGGCCACTGCCGCTGTCGAAAATGCCCAAGCGGATGCCCTTGCCGCTCAATCCGCGGGCATAGGCATAGTCGGCACCGATGGCCGCCAGCCCCCAATCGGCATTGAATTCGTCGTCGTGCCAGCTGGACGGATCGCCGACCTGTCCGGCATCGGCCGATTGCGCGAAGGCAGGCACGGCGACGCCGGCCAGCAGAGCCGCGGCAACGGCAGCGGACAGCAACGACATGGGCTTGCGGGCGGTGCCGCGCGCGGCGGCCTTGATCTTGCGCATCTTGCGTGTGTCTCCCCAAAACATCCATCGAAATCCGCCTGCGCCTGCCTGCGGATGGCCTGCAGCCCATCCACGGGCTGCTCGATGACCTGTAACGCGGATGACACGTCCACCCCCTACCCCGAAGGACGGATCACGGGAAAGTCTTGCCGATCGTCAGCCCGAAATAGCGCCCGCGCGGGTCATCGTGGGCAATGTCATAGCCGCCCTTGTCCGCGGCGTAGTCGACCGGCGAGCGATTCAGCAGGTTGTCGATGTTCAGGCCCGCCCGCCAGCCACCGGGCAACGCATGGGCCAGGTCCAGATTGACGATGGTGCTGCCCGGCGTGGTGCAGTGCCCTGCGTCGAGATTGATGGCAGGGCACGGTTCGCCGGCGTCGGCCACCCGGGCCGGGCCGTTGCGCCGCAATCCCAACGTCGCCTGCCACTGGCCGCGCGTCCATTCCAGCGAGGACAGCACCACGTGATCGGGTGCGCCATGACCGGCTTGATCCAGCAAAGGCTCGCCGGACGTGGACCGATGCAGCACATGGCGGAAATACGTGCCCGACAGGCGCCAGACCAGACGCCCGGACCGGGAGGTTTCGTGTGTGTATCGCGCATCCAGATTCCAGCCGCGCACATCGGTGAGGCCGGCATTGTCGAAGTAGTCGCGGATGCCGATCAGCCTTCCCCCCGCATCCCGTACCAGCGCTTCGGGAATCAGATGGCGGGCCTGCGTCACGTCGACGGTCTGGATCTCGTTGCGACGCACGATCCTGAAACGGTCCAGCGCGATGTCCGATGCCGGCACCGGCGACCACACCAGCCCGAGGGTCAGGCTGCGCGAGGTTTCCGCACGCAGGTGGGGATTTTCGATCGCGCCATGCGTCACAAGGCAATACGGCATGCCCGCCACCGGAACGGCATAGCGGCACGCTCCGGTGCGGTCGCTCTGCCGGATCAGCGCCAAGCCATCCATCACGTTCGGTCGCCGCAGCTCGAACAGCGACGGCGCGCGGTAACCGGTGGCCCAGTGAGCCCGGAATGCCAAAGCCGCCGTTGGTGTCCACACCAGGCCCAGCGAAGGCGATGCGCGATGGCCGTAGCCCTGCCGCCAATCGGTGCGAAGTGCGGCCTCGCTGCGCCAATGCGCGCTCCACGGCAGGGACAGCTCGGCATAGGCCGATGCCCCCGACCTGTCCGCATGCAGCGGCAGCCTTTGCATGCCGAGCGCGAGATCATGCTCGACCATCAGCGGGTCCGGCCGGTTGTCGAGCGCATCGCGCTGCACCTCGGCGCCGAGTGCCAATCGCGCATCGCCTCCCGGCAACGCGAACCAGCCGCCGTCGGCGTCGAACAATGCCTGATCCAGCCCGGTCGCCCCCCGCGAGACGACGCGCGGGGAGATCGCGGCCATCACGGCGGACGGGATGGCCGCAACCCCGAAACGGTAGCTGCCATCATCCAGCGCATCGAGCACCGCACTTTCCCGCACCAGACCGCGCACCCGACTGGTGACCCGGTTGCGCTGGTTCGACAGGCGCAAGCGCCATTGCCAGCCGCCGTCGACCAGGCCGGTCAGCCCCGCCACGATGTCGTGGCTGTCGGTGCGATTGCGGCTGAGAATCGGCCCGATGTCGTCGAAGGCATAGTCGATCGAATCGGCGCCCGCCGGCGCCCCCGCATACCCGGGCGGAAGCGTGATGTTGGCGTGGAAGGGGGCCGAGCGCAGGCGCTGTTCCAGCCTGCCCACGCGCACGTCGGCCTGCCATTCCAGGCCCTCGCCCAATGGTTGGCGCCAGCGCCACAGCAACGCGACACGATCCGTCGACGGCAGCAGGCTGGTCTGCCGGGGCGGGTCGAAACGGCAGCCCGGCCCGTCGGATGCCGCATCCGCCGCGCAGAACGGCTGCACCAGCGCACCGTCGGCCGTGCGGTAGCCCATCGCGTAACGCCAGTCGCCCAGCCCGTCGCCGCGGCGGTCGGAAGTCCGCCAGCCGCGGCTGGCGCCTTGCAGCGCATCGCGGCGGAACAGTTCGCCGCTGATCGACATGCCGCCGCCACGCGCGGCATCCCTGCCGAGGCTGAACGACACCCGCTGCTGGGCCGCATCGCCGCGCGAAGACAGCCCGGCATTCACCGACACTTCGCTGCCCGCCCCGGCGGGCTTGAGCACGATGTTGACCACGCCGGCCATCGCATCGGCCCCATAGATGGCAGACGCACCGCCGCGCAATATTTCCACGCGTTCGACGATGGACAGCGGGATGCCGTCCAGATCGGTCAGCCCGCCCAAATCAGACGACACCAGCCCGTAATTGGCGATGCGCCGGCCGTCGATCAGGAACAAGGTGGCGCGCGGCCCGAGCACGTCCAGACTGGTCGTGGCCGCCGCTGCCGATGGCTGCTGGAACCCTGGCCCGCCATCGGCCGAAACATCGACCGGATGATGGCCGGTCATGCCGGGCTGGAAGCGCAGCAGCTCGAACAAGGTCTGGTAACCGCTGCTTTCTATCTGGTGGCGGTCGATCACGGTCACCGGCGCCACGCTCACCGACTCCCCGTCGGCACGCCGCAGATGGCTGCCGGTGACATACACCGAACCCAGTTCGACGGCATCCGGCGGTGCCGGAGGTCTTGCAACCGGCGCGGGCAGCGCCGGATGTCGATGGACCGGGGTGCGCTCGATCACGAAGATTCCCTCGCCTGCCGGCGCAGCCCGCAGGCCGCTGCCGGCCAGCAACTGCCGCAGGGCATCGCGGGGGGAATACTCGCCGCGCAGTGCCCGTGCGGAGCGGCCCGAGACCACGTCTGGCTCGTAGAGCAATTGCAGGCGTGCCTGCAACGCCAGGCGCTTGAGCGCATCGTCCATCGGCCCGGCCGCGATCTCGACATGCCGGGGCGCAGCCTCGCTTGCAGCCGCCACGCAGGGTGGCACCGCGGCGGACAGCGCCATGCCCAGCAACAGGATTCGGGAACGCGATCGGATCATCGGGCCAGTCGGGAACCGGCGCCAATCCCTGCGCCGAAGCCCCCGATTCTAGCCGCGTCTTTCATCAAGCTCGCGCACGAATGGCCGGTTCAATTTGCCGGCTCAATCAGCGGCAAGCACGATCCGGCCAGCATGCCGCGTGGCCCGCAACGACCAGCCACGTTCGAGCGCGGCCACGAGCGCCTGTTGATCGCCGGCATGGAACACACCGCTGACCGGGCGCGCACCGAGGGCCGGATCGGCCAGCTCCAGCGTCGTGGTGGAATAGCGGTTCATCTCGCGGATCAGGCTGTCCAGCCGCTGCGCCTTGAATACCAGCAGGCCTTCCGGCCAGCCGCGCGCGACGTCCAGATCGAAGACCTGCCGCCCCAGCAACCTGCCATGCACGTCGATGGGAACCTGCTCGCCGGGCGCCAGCGCGAGCGATGCCCCGTCGCGGCCTTGCACTTCGACCGCCCCTTCGAGCAGGCCCACCGCACCGGCATCGCCATTGCGCACCACCTGGAACACCGTGCCGATGTCGTGCACGCGGATCTCGCCAACCGTCACTTCGAACGGCCGGCGCGGATCCCGCCCGACCACGAACTGCACCTGCCCGCGAACCACCTCCACCAGCCGCCGGCGCCGATCGAAACGCGCCCGCACCTCGCTGCCCGGCGCCAGCGACAGCACGCTGCCATCGGCCAGCCGCAGCTCGCGGCGTTCGCCCTCGGCACTGACGTAACGCTGGCCATCAAGCGCCTCGCGACCGTGCTGGCGGTAACCGATACCGACCGCCAGCACCAGCATCGCCGCCAGCGTCAGCCATGCGCCACGCACCCACGGCTGGCGCACGCGCCTGCGCGCAGCCGCGTGCGAGCGCGACAGCTCGGCTTCCAGCCAGCCCTCCCCGGCCAGTTCGCCCGCCAACGCGTCGGCGCGCTCGACGTGCAACCAGGCTTCGACATGGGCCGGCGCGGCGGCGAGCCAATCCTCGAAGGCGGCGCGCTCGGCCGGCGTGCAGTCCGGCGCATGCAGGCGCGCCCACCATTGGCCGGCGTCGCGCGCGCTGCCCAGCGGCATCACGTTGTCGTTCATGGCGCCCCTCCGGCCCCCGTTCCCGCCAGGCATTGGCGCAATGCCTGCAATGCCCGGCTGATGTGTTTTTCGACCGCCTTCACCGAAATGCCGCAGTGGCGGGCGATCTGCGGATAGCTCATGCCTTCCTGGCGGTTGAGCAGATAGACCTCGCGACAACGTGGCGGCAAGGCGCGGATGGCCTCCCGGACCCGATCCAGCTGCTGCCGGTGCGCGAGCAGCTCCTCCTGCGTCGGTCCGGGGGATGCCAGGCCGGGGCCGTACTCGTCCAATGCCACGTGATCCTGTCGCCGATGGCTCAGGTCGCGCCGGCCGCGATCGTGCATGACGTTCTGTGCGATCCGGTACAGCAACGGGCGCAGCTGCATCTCGGGCAGGCCACGGTAGCGCAGCAGGCGGATCATGGCGTCCTGCATCACGTCCTGCACGTCGGCTTCGGGCATGCGCCGGGCCAGATAGGCCGCCAGCGACGGCTGCTGCGCCCGCACGAAGGCCTCGAACCCGCCACCGGCGGCAATCTCCGGATCGGCCTGCAGCAAGCCATCCCCGCCTTCGGCGTGCGCGTCGGGACTGCCTGCGAATTCGTCTGCCATCGGCGGGGGCAACGCGCCCGGTCTCCCGTGTCGCTGCGGGAGCACTGCACCTGCGCGGCCCCTTCGCCGGGCAGCGTAGCACGCGCCTTGCCGGCACATCGAGAGCGACCCGGGACAGGTTGGAAGGCGCGGCGGCAGCAGAGGCATGTCATGTGCAACGCGGGAGATGGCAAGCCCCCCGACCTCGGCTAGAATCAGCCGGTTTGCCCCACCACGGAAATCCGCCATGACCGAACTCGCCTATCGCCGCATCCTCCTGAAACTGTCCGGCGAGGCGCTGATGGGCGACGAGGACTACGGCATCGACCCGAAAGTCATCCACCGGCTGGCGCGCGAAGTCATCGAGGCCCAGCAAGCCGGCGCGGAAATCGCGCTGGTGATCGGCGGCGGCAACATCTTCCGCGGCGCGGGGCTGGCCGCCGGCGGCATGGACCGGGTGACCGGCGACCAGATGGGCATGCTGGCCACGGTGATCAACGCGCTGGCCATGCAGGACGCGCTGGAAAAGCTCGGCGCCCGCGCCCGGGTGATGAGCGCCATCAAGATCAACGACGTGTGCGAGGACTACATTCGCCGCCGCGCCATCCGCCACCTGGAAAAAGGCCGGCTGGTGATCTTTGCCGCCGGCGTGGGCAGTCCGTTCTTCACCACCGACTCCGGCGCCGCGCTGCGCGCGATCGAGATCGGTGCCGACCTGCTGCTCAAGGCCACCAAGGTGGACGGCGTCTACGACAAGGACCCGAAAAAGCACGCCGACGCGGTCAGATACGACAGCCTCAGCTACGACGAAGTCATCGGCAAGGGGCTGGAGGTGATGGACACCGCCGCCTTCGCCCTGTGCCGTGACAGCGACCTGCCGCTGCGCGTGTTCGACATGGGCCAGCCCGGCGTGCTGCTGCGCATCCTGCACGGCGAGAAGATCGGCACCCTCGTTCGCGGCCGCAGCGCCTGAACGAGGCACCGGAGGGCGTCCCCATGCCGGCACGGGCCGCATGCATGTCCGTATAATCGTCCGATTCCGATTCAGATGGACGACACCGCGATGCTCAACGACATCAAGCAAGACGCACAGGCCCGGATGACCAAGAGCATCGAGGCGCTGCGCCAGAATCTGGTCAAGGTCCGCACCGGCCGCGCCTCCACCGGCTTGGTGGACACCATCCGGGTCAGTGCCTACGGCAGCGACGCGCCACTCTCGCAGGTGGCCAGCGTGTCGGTCGGCGATGCCCGCTCGCTGCTGATCACGCCGTGGGACAAGAGCATGGTCGGCCCGATCGAGAAGGCCATCCTCGGCTCGGACCTGGGCCTGACCCCGAATACCGCCGGCACCACGATCCGCCTGAACCTGCCGGCGCTGACCGAAGAGCGCCGCAAGGAGCTGTCCAAGGTCGTCGCCGGCGAAGGCG
>JADHEF010000806.1_pt1 | contig 26202 bp, 22 predicted proteins | sample 8952391 | NCBI WGS metagenome assembly JADHEF01 (sample SAMN16124439, study PRJNA663245) | bioreactor sludge metagenome | isolation source: sludge (nitrite) | place: India:Bengaluru | collected 2019-02-28 | reverse complement strand
ATTAATAAGAGAAAGAAGCTTAGATATATTCGCATTCTACTGCTGGATAGTTGGTATATTTGTATTAATATATTCGATTATATTTATGTAATATTAATTTATTTTATTAGATTTTTTATCTATAATTTTAATAAAAAATTTTTAATAATTTAAATTTATAAAAAAAATAATGGATATGGATAAATTCATAATTATTATATATTATAATCCTTATAAAAATATAAATAGGTGAATAATATTCGATTAAATTTTATGTTAAGTAGTTATATTAATTTATAGCTATATTCACTTTTTTTAAATAATAAATTTAATATTATCAAATATGGGTTTTGAGTTCATGAAAACTAGGATAAAATACTTTAGACATGAATTAGGGATGAGTCAGAATGATTTAGCTAAAAAATCTAATGTTAGTAGGCAGACTATTAGTGCTCTTGAAAATGGAAAATATAATCCTTCATTAGCATTGGCACATAAAATTACAAAAATATTAGGATGTAAACATGTGGAAGATGTTTTTGTATTAGAATAACATTTAACCCGTTTTTTATTACCTTATTCGATTTAAAAAAATGATAAACATAATTTAATTACATAATCAAAATTTTAAAATTTAAATGAAGAGATATTATGATATTAGATATTTTTAAAGATTCGTTTGAATATTCTTATAAAGACCCTAAAAAAATTTTTAAAGTAGGGATTATAACACTATTGAGTGTTTTTATAATACCTTTATTTTTTGTGATGGGTTATTCTTATAATGTAACTCGTATAGGTTTATTGGGAACTATTAATGGAGATGATCCATTACCTAATTTTAATAAGTGGACTAAATTATTTGTTGAGGGTATAAAAGTATTTTTTGTTCGATTTGTTTATTTGCTCCCTGGAACATTAGTATTTATAATTCCTCGTAAGATGCCCTATGGGATGAAAATTCTTCCTGATTTGTCTTTTTTAGCTTTTGAAATGGGAATTGTGGCTTTAACTCTCTTATTATGGCTTATATTTTATTTATTTTCAACTGTAGCTATTCCCAACATGATTAATAATAATGGTTCATTAAAAGCAGCTTTTGATTTTAAAGAGATTATAACTATCATTAAATCTATAGGAGTTTTTAGGTATGTTAAATTTTATTTAGGTTGTATTATATTAGGATTTGGTCTTGTAATGACTGTATTTGGATTAATTGTAGTATTAACTTTCTCAATTATTTTCTTATTGCAATTTATATCGAATGTTGGGGCTTATGTTATTGGAGGTTTGATAACTTCTTTATTCTCTTTAATTGCAGCATTATTCTTGTTACCTTTCTTTTTAACATTTGAAAGTAGAGCTATTGCTTTGATTTATAATATGAGGGAAATAGAATAGATTTAATGTTTAATATTTAAAATTTTTTAATTTATTTCAAAATCTTTTTTATTTATTTCAAATTATTTACAATTTTTTTATTATTATTAGTTCATATATTATTTAAATAAATTTTCTAATAATTTTTTATACTTTAGTTAATTTTATTTTTTTAGATTTTTTTTCACAATTTTCTCAACTTTATAATAAAATCCAAATTTTTATTATCTATTAAACACAAATATAATATTATAAATATAGGGGAAATTTTGCATGAAAACAAGAAATATTCTTAAAACAATAAAAGGCCGGTCGACAATTGATGGGGCAGGTGTTCACTTAATAAGGGTTCTTGGACCTAGTGATATACATGATATTGATCCTTTTTTAATGTTAGATGTTTTTGATAGTGAAAATCCTGAAGACTATGTTTTAGGATTTCCAATGCATCCTCATCGCGGTATTGAAACAATTACTTATCTTATAAATGGGAAAATTAATCATAAAGATAGTTTGGGAAATGTTGGAACGATTGAAGGAGGAGAATCCCAATGGATGACATCTGGAAGTGGAATCATCCATGAAGAAATGCCTCAACATTCTAATAGGCTTTTTGGGCTTCAGATATGGTTAAACATGCCAAAAAAATCTAAAATGAATGATCCTGCTTATTTTGATATTAATGGGGACATGATTAAGTCGGTAGTTATTCCTAATAATGGTGGGAAAATAAGGGTTATATCTGGGGAATATGGAAACCTTAAAGGGGTTAAAACTAGAAATGTTCAGGTTGATATTTTTGATATTAGCTTAAACCCTGGAAATGAATTTGAAATTTCAGTTAAAGAAAAAAATAATCTATTTATTTATATATTTGAAGGTAATGGTCTTTTTGGTGAAAAAGAAGATATTATTGTTGATAATAAATCAGTAGCTATCTTTGATGAAGGAGATAATTTTAAAGCCAAAGCTGGCGCAAATGGCATTCGTTTCATGTTATTCTCTGGTAAACCCCTTAATGAACCAATTGCTTGGGGGGGACCAATTGTGATGAACACTGATGAAGAACTAGACGATGCTTTTAGGGAATTAAGGCTTGGAACATTTATTAAATAACTTATTATTGAATTTTTACATTATTTATTTTTTATATTAGATTATTTATTTTGCCCTATACTTTGTTTTAAGATAAATCTTTATATCTTATATTCATTTTGTTGATTTTATATTAGTTCCAATACTATTTTTCAATTTTCATGATTTTATAAATAAAATATGGGTTTATGATAACATTAGATATCTTTAATAATTTTATACTATTTGTAATTATTAAATTCAAATACATAAATAAATTAAATATATAAATTTAGATATATAAGTTCAAGTATACAAATTAAAATATTATAAATTTAAACATATAATTTAAATATATAAATTTAAATAACAATGGATATTATAAATATAAAATTTAAAATTGAATTGTGCTATTTTTATTAATTTAATTATTATAATGTTTTAAATAATTTAGCTATATAATGAATATTTTAAATATTTTCGTTATGGAAAATATTTTAATTAATTTTATATAATATTGTATATTTTCGATTATTGGGGAATATTATGACAAATAAAAATATTAAAGGAAAAAATTTAGGAAATATAAATTATAAATGGTTTATTTCATTTGGGGCTATTGCAGCATGTATATTCACATTGTCGTGGATTATTCAAGAAATTTTTAAAGATTCTTATAATCCTTTGTCTATGTCAATAAGTTCATTGGCAGTTGGGTCTTTAGGTTGGATACAATCAATTACTTTTATTTTAACTGGATTACTTCTAATTTTATTTGCATATGGTATCTTTAATTTAAATAAGATAGAGTGCCAAACTATTTCTAAATGGTCTTATTATATACTAATCATTTGTGGTATTTCTTTAATTGGGGCTGGATTTTTTACTACAGGATATATTAATGGATATTCTGAGTTTAATATGTCTACTAATCTGTTGTTAAATAGTATTTTAAACCAAATTTTTCTAACAATTTTTTTCTTTGGGATACCAATCGCATGTTTTATTTTTGGAAATTATTTTACTTATAAAAGAAATCTAGTTTGGTTAATATATTCTTTTTTATCTGGAATAATAATTTTAATAATTTTCTTTGTAACTAATTTAGGTTTCTCTAATTTTATGGGAGTTGAGAATTATGCTGGACTTCTAGAAAAAATAACATTTACTATAAGCTTTTTTTGGGTCTTTATGATTTCTTTATATTTTTTAAGGCAGAGATAATCCATATCTTATATTAAAACTTAAATTATAATATTAAAGATTTTTTATTTATTCATAATTTTTCATATAATTATTATCTATTAAAGGTGTTTAAACTGAATAGCAATGAACTAATTAATATATTTGGAATTATAGAATCTAATGAAGTAGAAGATGGTTTAAATCCAAATAATGTAATAATATAAACATTATAAATATTATTTTAACTTATTTTGAACTTTAATATTTCACATATTTTTATATTATTAGAAACTATAACCAAGAAATTTAAAATTAATAAAAAAATTTAAAACTAATATTAAAATTAAAATTTTTATATATAATTATAGGAATACGGAAAATTTAAGATGATTGATATTCAGATTTTACTCCTAGCTATAGGTTCTTTGCTTTTAACAGGAGTATTATTAAGTAAACTTTCTTCTTATATTGGTGTCCCAACTTTAATAGTTTTTTTGTTGCTTGGGCTTTTTTTTAATGGCAACACGTTATTTACTCCTTCTTTAAATAATTATGCATATATTCAATATATTAGTATATTTGCATTGATTATTATAATGTTTTCTGGTGGTTTAGACACCGATACTAAGAAAATGAAACCAATAGCTTCTAGGGGAGCTGTTTTAGCTACTCTTGGCGTTTTCATAACGGCTATTATAGTCGGATTGCTTATTCATTATTTATTGGGCATGAATATAGTGCTTTCTCTGCTTATTGGTTCAATTATTTCTTCAACCGATGCAGCAGCAGTATTTTCAATTTTCAAATCTGGAAAGATAAAGTTAAAGAACAATCTTGCTGAAACTCTTGAACTTGAAAGTGGGGCAAATGATCCAATGGCATATGTCCTTACAATTACCTTTTTGCAACTATTAACACATCCAACAACTTCTATTGAAGGAATTGTGTTTTTATTCTTAAAATCTTTAATACTTGGGGCAGTTTTTGGGCTTATTTCTGGTAAATTGTCTACAAAATTAATAGAAAATATTAATTTGGATGTAAAAGGACTTTATCCAGTTCTTCTAGTTTCTATTGCAGTTTTGACTTTTTCAATTTCAGAAATAACTGGTGCAAATGGATTTTTAGCAGTTTATATCGCAGGTATTATGGTAGGAAATGCAAAAATGATAAAAAATGCTAAAATATCTCATGAATCGAGTACGACATTTTTTGAAGGTTTGGCATGGCTTATGCAAGTTATAATGTTTTTAGTATTGGGGTTATTCATTTTTCCCAATCAACTGCTACAGACTGCAGGAATTAGTATAATTATAGCAATATTTTTAATATTGATTTCTAGACCTATTGCGGTTTTTGTATCTTTAGCCCCATTTAAGTCGAGTTTGAAAGAAAAAGTATTCTTATCTTGGACAGGAATTAAAGGTGCAGTCCCAATTGTATTTGCAACATATCCACTAGTTGCTGGAATACCTCAAGCTTACACAATATTCAATGTTGTATTTTTTATCACGATAATCTCAGTAATTTTACAGGGAGGAACAATAAAATTTGTTGCAAAAAAACTTGATTTACTTTCCAATTCATGAATTATTTAGTTCAAATTTTTAATTTTAAAAATTTATAATATATTTTTAATTTTAAAATATTTAGCATGAATTTGAGGGGTTATGTTAATCTTTAAAATAAGTTTTTAATTTTTATATTAATTAGAGATTATAATTGAAATTTTATTAATCAAAAATCGATAATATGGAAAAGTAATTTAGATAACTAATTATTAAATGATTAAAAATAAAAATAATGTATGTTTTGATAATTTAGTCTATTAATAATTATTTAAATTAATAGTTATAATTTTAATTTATTTGTAGAGTTGTATTAAGAATACTAAAATGAAAAATTATATTGGTACTTTTTTGAAAATTGAAAAATTTTAAATTGAATGTTTTAATTTGAGAAGTTAAGTATAAAACAGAAAATCCCTAAAATTATTGTTACAATAACAACACCTTCAGGAGAAATTTTAGGTCCAGTGCTCTCTTCATCAAAGTATCGTACTAATCCTGCTCCTGTTGGAGGAAGCATACTTCCTTGATCTTTTTTTGCCATTTTATCACCAGATAATTAAATATGATTCTATCGTTAATAAATATATTATATTATTTCTCATATTTATACTTATAGTCAGGATTTATAGTTACAAATTATTGTTTTTTCATAATCTAATTTAACATTTAGTAAATAATTTTTTATACAAAATATTTTATCCAATTGCATATTGTTTTATCTTATATTATCTTTATTTTATCTTATATTGCCTCTAATTTATTTATATTTGATTTAAATATTATTTAAATTTTTAATATTATTTTTATTAACTATTAATTGATATTTATAAAATTAAAAAATTTACCCTTAAGAATAAATACTAGTTTTAACAAAGAATTACACAAGAAAATAAACTTTGCACACCCATCTAAATATTATTTTTTCTAAATATTATTTTTTGTGCAATTTTTTAAGTGTATTATTTTTTTTATTTGAAGTCAATTGAAGGATGTATTATAAGATGGAAGACTCTGAAAACACTATAAAAATGGATTATTTTGAAAAATTAGAAAAAGAAACTAATTATCTTTACAAAATAGCTAATGAGGCTCGTTCCAAAGGATTTGATGTTGAAACAACCACTGAAATCCCATTAGCTAAGGATTTAGCTGAAAGAGTTGAGGGGCTTGTTGGTCCAGAGGGTGTAGCTAAGCGAATGAAAGAAATTGAAGAAAAAAATCCTAATTGGTCTCGTGAAGAAATTGCCTTTAAATTAGCTGCTGAAATTTCTTCTCAAAATATTGAAGAAGATAATGTTCCTAATACTAGGGGGAAGGAAAAAAAGGTATATGAATCTTTTGGGGAGATATTTGATTCAAAAAGAGAACAAGTCGCTGATCAGGCTTTAAGGACTGCTTTAGCTATTTTAACTGAAGGTGTTGTAGCAGCCCCTATAGAAGGCATAGCTAAAGTAAGAATTAAAAAAAACTTTGATGGAACTGAATATCTGGCTGTTTATTTTGCAGGCCCAATTAGAAGTGCTGGGGGAACTGCTGCAGCACTCGCAGTTTTAATTGGTGATTGTATTAAGGTAGCAACTAATCTCACTAATTATAAACCAATTGAGGCTGAAATTGAAAGATATGTGGAAGAAGTTGAACTTTATGAGTCTGAAGTTACTAACCTTCAATATTCTCCAAAACCAGAAGAAGTTCGTCTTGCAGCTAATAATCTTCCTGTTGAAGTTACTGGCGAACCAACTGATCAAGTTGAAGTTTCTCATAGGGATTTAGAGCGTGTTGAAACCAATAATATTCGTGGTGGAGCATTACTTGCGATGGTTGAAGGTATTATTCAAAAATCTGCAAAAATATTAAAATATTCTCATACTCTTAAACTTGATGGTTGGGATTGGTTAGAAGGTTATTCAAAGGAAAAAGATGAAAAAACCGAAAATGAAGAAAAAGATAATCAAAATAATATTCCAGGATCTGAATTAGAAAATCCTGCTAAAATAAATAATTCAAAAAAGCAAAATAAAGATGAAAAATCTAAACACGAAGCTGCTAAAGAGAATGCTAAATATATTCAGGATATTATTGGAGGACGTCCTGTATTAGGATACCCTTCAGAAAAAGGAGGATTTAGGTTACGTTATGGTAGGAGTAGAAATACTGGACTTGCAGCTATGGGGGTTAATCCTGCTACAATGCAACTTCTTGAATTTTTAGCTGTTGGAACTCAATTAAAAATTGAAAGGCCTGGTAAAGGCAATTGTGTTGTTCCTGTAGATTCAATTGAAGGGCCTTTAGTTAAGTTAAAAAATGGAGATGTAATTAAAATTAATTCTGTTAAAGAAGCAAAATCAGTTAAGGGCCAAGTAGCTGAAATTCTATTTTTAGGGGATATGTTAGTTGCTTTTGGAGAATTTTTAAGAAACAATCAAGCTCTTCTTCCTTCTGCATGGTGTGAAGAATGGTGGATTGAAACAATCAAAAACTCTGATGTTTTTGATTTTAATTCTCCTATTTTAGAATCAAATATTAATTTAACTATAGAAAATCTTGGAAAATTAGAAAATCCTCAATGTAGTTATATTTCTGCCGAAGAAGCTTTTGAAATATCAAAAAAATATGATGTGCCTTTACATCCATTATATACATATTGCTATAATGATATTTCCATCACTGAATTAAATTCTCTGATAAAATGGTTAAATAAGTTTAATAATGATTTTAACAATTTTAAAAACGAAAAAAACGATTTTATACTCGATTTATCTTTCGAAAAACGTATATTAGAAGTAATTGGTGTTCCTCATAGAGTTGAAGGTAGAATAGATAAAAATGAGGATGTTAAAATTATATTAAATTATGAAGATGCTTATGCTCTTATTAATACTTTATCTAAAGGAATTTCTGATGAAGATATGAATAATTCTGATATATCTACTCTTGAAGTAGTAAATAACATTTCTCCCATTAAAATAAAGGATAAAGCTCCGGTATATATTGGAACTAGGGTTGGAAGGCCTGAAAAATCTAAAGAGAGGTTAATGAGGCCAGCTCCTCATGTTTTATTCCCTATTGGGAATTTTGGAGGAAATAGAAGACTTGTAGCTGAAGCTGCTAAGAAGGGAAAGATTGCTGTTGAGTTATCTAGGAGGGTTTGTACAAATCCTCAGTGTCAATTGAGTTCATTTAACTCAATATGTCCCCATTGTGGGGCTACAACTGAAATAGGATCTGCAGGTCGTAAAAACATAAATTTGTCTGGCCTTTTAAGAAAAGCTTCTGACAATGTTTCATATAGGAGAGTTGATGAAATTAAGGGGGTTGTTGGAATGATTTCAGAATCAAAGATTCCAGAACCTCTTGAAAAAGGTGTTTTAAGGGCTAAAAATGGTGTTTTTACATTTAAAGATGCTACTATTAGGCATGATTCAACAGATCTTCCTTTAACTCATTTTATTCCTAAAGAAGTTGGAGTAACTGTAGAAAAATTGCTTGAAATGGGCTATGATAAAGATGCATATGGAAACACTATTAAAAATGAAGATCAGATAATTGAGTTAAAAGTTCAAGATGTAGTAATATCTAATAATTGTGGTGAATATTTAGTCAATGTAGCTAATTTCATAGATGATCTTCTTGATAAATTTTATTCTATGGATAGATTTTATAATGTAAAGAAAAAAGAAGATTTAATTGGGAATTTAATCGTGGGTTTAGCTCCACACACATCTGCTGGGGTATTAGGTCGTATTGTAGGTTTTACAAGGGCTTTAGCTTGTTATGCTCATCCTTACTTCCATTCTGCAAAAAGAAGGAATTGTGATAGTGATGAAGATTCTGTAATGCTACTTTTAGATGCATTGATTAATTTTTCAAAATCTTACCTTCCTAGTACTCGTGGAGGTAGTATGGATGCCCCTTTAGTTTTATCTTCCAGAATCGACCCTGAAGAAATAGATGATGAATCTCATAATATAGATGTTTTGCCTAATTTTTCAGAAAACTTTTTTGAAAAAACTTATGAGAAAGTTAAACCTTCAGAAGCTTTAGATTTGGTTGATAATGTTTCAATGCATCTTGGAACATCTAAACAATATGAAGATATAATGTTTTCTCATAATACTTCAAGTATTCATGCAGGTCCTAATATATGTTTATATAAAACATTACCTTCTATGAAAGAAAAAGTTGGATCTCAGATTGAATTGGCTGAAAAAATAAGAGCTGTGGATCAAAGGGGAGTTGTTGAAGGTGTTTTAAGTTCTCATTTCCTTCCAGATATTATGGGTAATGTAAGAGCGTTTTCAAAGCAAAAAGTTAGATGTACTTCTTGCGGTGCTAAATACAGAAGAATTCCTCTAACAGGAAAATGTAAATGTGGTTCGGATTTAGTTTTGAGTGTTTCAAAAGGTGGAGTAACAAAATATCTCGAAATATCAAGGGATTTGGCGTCTAAATATCCTATAAGTGAATATTTAATTCAAAGATTAGAAATACAAGAATTCGGGATAGAATCCCTTTTTGAAAGTGATAAATCTAAACAAAGTTCTCTTGATATTTTCTTATAGCAATTTTGGCTATATTTTATCTTTATTTTTTATTTTTTACCTATATTTTTTTAAATTATTTTTTATTATTCTATAAACTTCTTTTTAAAAATAACTTTTTAATTATTTTATTAAATTATTTTTTAATTTACATTTAATTATAATGTTACTTTTTATAGGCTTCTTGATTTGTTTAAAATTAAGATTTATTTTTATATTTTGTTTAACTAATTTACTTATTCTCTAATTTTTGATTATTATCATTTATTTGCAAGTTATAAGAATAATTCGATTTTAATAAAAATTTAGGAAGTTATATATGTAAGATTTTACAAATAAATTAACAATGAATTATTAATCTACTTGTTAATTCATAAGGTAGTATGTAAATTCTTCATTTGTTTAATCATATTATTTATTTTTTGTTTGATATGGTACGAATATTTATATATTTCTTTATCTAAATATATTAATAATTCCAAAGAATTCATATTTAAAAATTAAATTTAAAAATTGTTTAGTTATACTTAATTATTTAATATTTATATAGATAATAAGAAAATAATTTTTGATAAATAAGTTTAGCTATGTTATTTTAAAAATGTATTTTCAAATTAAATACATTTTTATTAATTGTATTTTTAAATTCAAAACGTTTTATTAAATATTTTAATTATATTTTTAAATATTAAATGTACTTTTTAAATATGTATTAACTTACGAATTAATTTATAAATAAAATTAAAAATCAATATTAAATTGAAAATTTAAATTATTTGATTTATTATCATTTATTCTAATCAATTTAATTAGATTTAATTTATCAAGGGTGTTGGCAATGCAAAACGAGACAAAGATGACAGACAATTTGTCAAACAAGGTTAAAATCTGTGTCAAAAAGAACAATGGGATAATGGAGCGTTTTAGTTATGAAAAACTTTTAAGATCATTAGTAATGGTTGAAGCTCCATATTTTGAGTCTGATAGGATTCTTTCTACTGTTGTTTCATCTATTTATGATGGAGTTTCAACAAAAGAAATAAAAAAAATAGTCTATGAATTATTATCTGAGGTTGATGAAGAAAGTGCTAATAAGTATTTGGCAGTTACTACTTTGAAAGTCAGGACTTCAAGGGATAAAATTGAGTCTTTTGATCTTGCTAAAATTGCTAATACTCTAATTGAAGAAACTGGCGCTTCACAAGAAACAGCTTTTGAAATTGCATCTCAAGTTTGGAAAGAACTTAAAAAACTAAATGTTGAATATTTAACTGCTCCAATGATAAGGGAAATAGTTAATACTAAACTTGTTGAACATGGATTAGAAGATTTAAGGAGTAGATACACTCGTTTAGGTATTCCTGTTTATAATATAACTTCTTTAATAGAAAATGGGTCTCGTGATAATGCTAATATGATTCACAATCCTGAAAGTGTTCATAAATATGTTGCTGATGAAGCTTTAAAACAATATGCTTTACTTCAGATGCTTCCATCAGACTTAGCGGATGCACATATGTCTGGAGATATACATATTCATGATTTGGAATTTTTTGCAGGAAGGCCATTAAATTGTATGCAACATGATATTCGTACCTTTATTAAATATGGACTTAAAGTGGATGGTACTGGTGATCATACTTCTGTAGCTGGGGCTCCTAATCATATTGAAACTTTAATGAATCATACTGGGGAAATAATGCTTGCAGCACAGCAAAACATGTCTGGAGGACAGGGTATGTCTCTTTGGAATGTCTTCGTAGCTCCTTTTGCAAGAGGACTTCCTTATGAAAAAGTTAAACAAGCTGTTGAAATGTTGATTTATAATCTTAACATGGCTTATGCAGCTAGAGGTTCTCAAGTTCCTTTTACTAGCATGAATCTAGAATTTAGTGTTCCTAAATTCCTTCAAGATGAAATTGCTTATGGTCCTAAAGGTAAAGAAGTTGGAACCTATGGTGATTTTGAAGAAGAAACTAGGATGCTCCAAAGGGCATTTACTGAAATATTGCTTGAAGGAGATGCAGATGGAAAACCTCATCTGTTCCCTAATACTATTTATACTCTTAGAAAAGAATCATTAAAAGATGAATATGCGGAAGATTTACTTAAAGTTCATGAACTTTCTGCTAAATATGGTTCTGCCTATTTTGCAAATATGTTGCCTGATTACAGGGGCAATATGGCTAATTATATGGGTTGTAGAACATGTCTTCAAGATAACTGGACTGGAGACTGGAGTCAAGATTGTTTAAGAACCGGTAATTTGGCATATATTACTTTAAATCTTCCAAGAATTGCTTATCAATCTAGGGATGAATCTGAAGTTTTCGAATACATAGATTCTTATATGGATTTGGGTATTCGAGCATTAAATATTAGGCGAGAACAAGGTCTTAATTGTTTAAATAACTTTAATCTTCTTCCTTTCCTTAATCAAGATGTTGAAGATGATGTTTATTATAGAATTGAAAATTCTACAATGTCTTTTGGTTTTGTAGGACTTAATGAGATGCTTGCCTCATTATTTGGTTCTGGAATTGATGATCCTTCTTCTAATAAATTTGGTGTTAAAATATTGGAATATATGAATAAAAGAGCACAGGAATTGAAGAAAGAAACAGGTCTTCGTTGGACTATTTTACAAACTCCTGCAGAATCTACTGCATATAGATTTGCAACTCTTGATAAAGAAAAATTTTCAGATAAGGTAATTACTCAAGGAGAATCTGGGGCTAATTATTACACTAACTCTTCTCATGTTCCAGTCAATTCAGATGTGTCATTGGTAGATAAAATTAAAATTGAAGAGAAATATCATCCTCTAACTGGTGGAGGTCATATTTTCCATGCATTTATGGGTGAATCTTATTCTGATCCTGAATCTCTTATGAGTTTAACAAATAAGATAGCTAGAAAATCTGACATTGGGTTTTGGGCTTACAGTTCAGCATTAAGTTTTTGTATTAAATGTAAAACTTTAATGAAAGGATTAAACGATCAATGTCCTACTTGTGGTGAGCGTGATGATGTTGAATGGTATGATAGGATAACAGGATATGTTCAACAAGTAGGTAGGGCTAAATCTTCCTCTGGAGGATGGAATGCCGGTAAAAAACAAGAACTTGCAGATAGGAAAAGGTTTGAAAATAGTTAATAAGTATATTTTTAAACCTAATTTTATATTTTTATCAATATCTTCTTTTATTTGATATTATCTTTTTATTTTTTACTAAATTTGTTATATATAAAATATTTTATTTTTTAATTATTTCCTTTATTTTACTTTATTTTTAACATATAATACTAATAATTTTTTATTTTAATATTATTTCGTACATTATTAATTATTTTTACTATTTTAACTATTATTATTATTATTATTATTTTAATATTATTGTTATCTCATTATTTTTATTATTTTAATTATTTTATCTATTTTATTTATTTTAGTAATTTTAATATATATTTACTAATAATTACAAATATTTTAATAGTACAATAATGTACTACAAAGGTTTAAATAGTACAGTATATAATCTATTTATACGATAAAGTTCTTAAAATTGAATTATTAACATTAAGTTTTTAATATTATAATCTAATTATTTGGGGTTAATATTTAAATTAAACCTATAAAAATCTTTAATTAGTATATATTTATCAAATTAATTCGTATTTTATTAATTATTTATATATAATTCTTAATTTATCAATTATTTATTAAATTAGGAGATATTAATCTAATTAACAGTTTATTTTGAAAAATAAAATTGAAGAAAAATAAAATTGAATCTTTAAAATTGAAATTTTAATAATCATTATTTAACAAAAGGAGTTATAGCATGTTTTTCCCACCAATAGATAAAGCAAAAGAGATAATTGATAATGGGGACTATAAAGTCCTCCCTATTAGTTGTGAAATATTATCAGATATAAAAACTCCAATTGAAGTACTCAAAATTTTAAAAAATAATAGTAAACATTGCTTCATATTGGAAAGTATGGAAGATTTGGAAAATTGGGGGAGATACACAATATTGGGATTTGATCCAACATTAGAAATTACTTGTGAGAATAATGTTCTAAACATAAAAGGTTATAAAAATATTAATAAAAAAACTAAAAATCCTAAAAAATACATCAATCAAATAATAAATGAAAATAAAAGTCCTAAAATATCCGAACTTCCTCCATTTACAGGGGGTCTTGTGGGTTATTTTGCCTACGATTACATTAAATATGTTGAACCATCTCTTGAGCTAATTGAAGATTCATCTAATGACTCTGAAAATGGAGAATCTTTTAAAGATGTTGATTTAATGTTATTTGATAAAGTAATCGTTTTTGATAATCTTAAACAGAAGATTTTTTTAATTGTCAATATAAAGGTAAATAATTTTGAAAAAGAATATGAGATTGCTAAATCTAAATTAATGAAATTGAAAGATATTATAACTAATGGAGTTCCAATAAGTGGAAAAGATAATAGGTTAAAACTTTTAGGTGATTTTAAACCTTTATTTTCTAAAGAAGAGTTTTCTAAAATAGTAAAAAAAGCTAAGTTTCATATAAAAGAAGGAGATATTTTTCAGGTTGTTTTATCTAACCCTTTGTCTTGTAAAATAGAGGGTAGTTTATTGGATACATATAGGATCCTTAGAACTTCTAATCCATCTCCTTATATGTTTTATTTTTCTAGTGATGACATTGAAATAGCAGGTGCTTCTCCAGAAACTCTTGTTAAACTTCAAGATGACAAATTATATACTTTTCCCTTAGCTGGAACAAGACCTAGGGGTAAAACTAAAAAAGAAGATGATAAATTAGAAAAAGATCTTCTTTCTGATGAAAAAGAACTTGCAGAACATAATATGTTAGTTGATCTTGGAAGAAATGATCTTGGAAAAGTTAGTGAATTTGGTTCTATAAATGTTGAAAAATATCTCACTATTGAGAGATTTTCTCATGTAATGCACATAGGATCAACTATTTCTGGTAAATTAAAAAAGGATAATAATGCTTTAGATGTTATAGACGCGATTTTACCTGCGGGTACTCTTTCAGGTGCACCCAAAATTAGGGCATGTGAAATAATAAATGAATTGGAAAATAACAAAAGAGGGATATATGGTGGAGCAATTGGGTATATTAGTTTATCCGGTAATATGGATACATGTATAGCTATCAGAATTGCTTTTACTAAAGGAAATAAAGTTTTCATCCGATCTGGTGCAGGTATTGTTGCTGATAGTATTCCTGAATTAGAATTTGAAGAGTCTATAAATAAAGCAAAAGCAGTATTAAATGCTTTAAAGTCGGCGGAAAATATTAATTTATGATTATTTTAATTTTTAAAGCATTCTTTAATTTACAAAATATATGGTGATAAAATGATTTTACTTATAGATAATTATGATAGTTTTTCTTATAATTTATATCAAATGATTGGAGAATTGAATCCTGATATTAATGTTATTCGAAATGATGAATTTACTATATCTGATATTAAAAAAATTTCTCCAGAATTTATTGTCATTTCTCCAGGGCCTGGGAGGCCGATTGATGCAGGAATATCAATAGATATTGTAAAGAAATTTTATAAAAAAATACCAATACTAGGGATTTGTTTAGGCCATCAGTCTATTTATGAAGCTTTTGGTGGAGAAGTTACATATTCAAAAAGGTTAGTTCACGGAAAATCCTCTAATGTCAAAATTGATACTAATAATATTTTATTTAAAAATTTAAAAAAAGAATTTTCTGTAGGTCGTTATCATTCACTTTCTGCAAATAAAGAAAAAATTCCAAAAGATCTTTCTATAATAGCTAAGTCCGATGATGATAATGAAATAATGGCAATTTCTCACAAAAAATATCCTGTTTATGGATTACAATTTCATCCAGAGTCAATATTGACTCCTAATGGTAATGCTATTATTAAAAATTTCTTGGAGGTTAATTCTTAGATTTAAATTTTAATATGCTGATTATTGAAAAATAGGAAATATTAATATATAATAAATATTTACTATTAACTTATTTGGCTAATTTGAGAGGTAAAATATGATAAAAGAAGCTATTTTAAAATTAACTAAAAATCAAGATATTTCTTATGAAATTGCCGAAGAATCAATGAATGAAATAATGATGGGTAAAGCTAGTAAAGTGCAGATGAGCTCTTATTTAACAGCTTTATCTATGAAAGGCGAAACTATAGATGAGATAACTGCATCTGCAGCTTCTTTGAGAAATCATTGTGTTAAATTATTAACTGACATGGATGTTTTAGAGATTGTAGGGACTGGTGGTGATGGATCAAATTCATTTAATATTTCTACAGTATCCTCAATTGTCATCTCTTCAGGAGGAGTTCCAGTAGCTAAACATGGAAACAGAGCTTTTTCAAGTAAATGTGGTGCTGCTGATGTTTTAGAAGCTTTAGGTGTAAATATAGATATTTCACCAGAGAAAAGCAAATTTTTACTTGAAAAAATAGGTATTTGCTTTTTATATGCTCAGAACTATCATTTAGCTATGAAATATGTTGCTCCTGTTAGAAAAGAGTTGGGAATCCCAACGATTTTTAATATTTTAGGTCCTTTATTAAATCCTGCTGGTGCTAACATGGAGGTAATTGGGGTATATGATGAATCTCTTGTTCTTCCAATTGCAATGGTTATTCATAATTTAGGTGTTAAAAATGCAATGGTTGTTTATGGTCAAGATAAATTAGATGAAATTTCTATTTCTGCTCCTACAACCGTTTGTGAGATAAAAGAGGGGAAATTTTCCCAGTATACTTTAAACCCTGAAGATTATGGCTTTAAATTTGCTTCAAAGTCTTCAATAACTGGAGGTTCTTCATCTTTAAATGCTCAAATTGCATTAAATATTCTAAATGGTGAAAAAAGTCCTAAAAGAGATGCTATCGTTCTTAATTCGGCAGCAGGACTTTATATTTCAGGTAAAGTAAGTAATTTAGAAAAAGGCATAAAAATGGCTGAAAAACTTATTGATAGTGGTAAAGCTAAGGAAAAATTAGATAATTTTGTTTATATGTCTAACAATATTTAAATTATAAAATAAATAGTAATTAAATAATTTTTAATTTATATTATTTAAGTAGTTTTTTAATTTAAATCACTTTTTAATTTAGACTAATTAAATAGTTTTTTAATTTAGATTAATTAAATAGTTTTTTAATTTATATAATTTGAATTTGGTTGAGTTTGGCATGATTCTAGAAGAAATTTTAATATCAACAGAAAAAAGATTAGCTGATAAAAAAGAGAATATTCCTCTTAAAGATTTAAAAAAAAGATTAAATAATAAATTTAAGAATATTAAATCTGAAAGTAATTATTTTGAGAAAGCTTTAAAAGAAGATAAAATATCTTTCATATGTGAAGTTAAAAAAGCTTCTCCTTCTAAGGGTATTATTTGCAATGATTTTGACCATGTGAAAATAGCTAAAGAGTATGAAAATGCAGGGGCATCTGCTATTTCAGTTTTAACAGAACCCAAATTTTTTAAAGGTAATGATAAATATCTTTCTGATATCATATCTAATGTGAATATTCCAGTTCTAAGAAAAGATTTTATAATTGATGAATACATGATTTATGAGTCAAAATTACTTGGGGCTTCTGCTTTACTTCTTATAGTTTCTATTTTAGAACCTAAAACATTAAAAAAATATATAGAACTTTCAAATAGTTTAAATATATTTCCATTAGTAGAAACTCATAATTTGGATGAGATTAACATAGCTATTGATGCAGGAGCAAATATCATCGGTATTAACAATAGGAATCTGAAGGATTTTACTGTGGATGTTAATAATACTATAAATCTACAAAAATACATCTCCGATGATTTGAAGAAATCTCTTATAATTGTTTCTGAGAGTGGTATAAAGAATTCTAAAGACATAAAAATTTTAAATGATAATAATATTGATTCTGTTTTGATTGGTGAGTTTTTCATGAAAAATAAGGATAAAAAGTTAGCTATGGATGATTTAACATCTTTGATATAGTTTTTTAATATATTGTATATTTATTTAATGAGTATGAAATAATGAAAAATGAAATAAAAGAAGATAAAGCTAAAAAAAATTCTAATATAAAAAGTATTAATATGGAAAACCTCGATTCAAATAAAAATATTAAGATTAAAATTTGTGGATTAAGGCGAATTGAAGATGCTAAAATTATAAATAAATATAATCCTGATTATATAGGATTTGTATTTGCAGATAGTAAAAGAAAAGTAAGTTTTGATGAAGCTCAAAATATAAAAAATGTTTTAAATGATAATATTATTAGTGTAGGAGTTTTTGTTGATTCAAATATTGAAGATATATTCCATCTTATAAAAAATAATATTATTGATGCTGTTCAACTTCATGGTGGCGAAGATGAAGATTATATAATTAAGTTAAAAGAATTTGATAATAATATTAAAGTTATAAAATCTATTGAAATTAAAAATAAAGATTCTAAAATTAGAATTAGGGATACTATTGAAAAGTGGGAAAATTCTGATGTTGATTATTTATTGCTGGATAGTGGAAAAGGATCAGGAAAAGTTTTTGATTGGGAAATAATAGGTAATATCAAAAAACCATTTTTTTTAGCTGGAGGCATAAATAGTGATAATATTCATGGTGTTTCAAAGATCAATCCTTTTGCAATAGATTTAAGCTCTAGTACTGAAGAAAATGGATTTAAAAGTTCTAAAAAGATAGATAAAATTATTAATAAATTAAATAATATAAATAAATCAAATAATAAAAGATGTGAAAATATGGAAAATGGAAGATATGGATTATATGGGGGACAATACGCTCCTGAAACATTAATGAATGAACTTATCCATCTTGAAAATCAATACAATTTTTATAAAAATAATCCTGATTTTATGGAGGAACTCAATACTTTACTAAATGAATATGCAGGTCGCCCTTCACTTTTATATTTTGCAGAGAATATGAGTAATGATTTGGGAGGAGCCAAAATATATCTAAAAAGGGAAGATCTTAATCACACGGGATCTCATAAGATTAATAATGTTCTTGGTCAGGTTTTGTTGGCTAAAAAAATGGGCAAAACAAGAGTTATAGCAGAGACAGGGGCGGGTCAGCATGGTGTAGCTACAGCAACAGCAGCAGCACTTTTAGACATGGAATGTGAAATTTTCATGGGTGAAGAGGATATTGAACGACAAGCATTAAATGTTTATCGTATGGAACTGTTAGGTGCTAAAGTTAATCCAGTATCTAGTGGAACAAAAACATTAAAAGATGCTGTAAATGAGGCAATGAGGGAATGGACTACACGAGTTCATGATACTCACTTTGTTTTTGGATCTGTTATGGGTCCCCACCCTTTTCCAATGATTGTTCGTGATTTTCAAAGTGTTATAAGTGAAGAAATAAAAGAAGAATTATATAAAATAGAATCAAGATTGCCTTCTGCTGTTGTGGCATGTGTTGGTGGTGGAAGTAATGCAATTGGATCTTTTTACAATTTTATAGATGATAAAGATGTAAAGTTAGTAGGATGTGAAGCTGGTGGGCAAGGGATTGATACTGAATATCATGCGGCATCTCTCACTAAAGGGGAAATCGGGATCTTTCATGGAATGAAATCTTATTTTTGTCAAGGTAATTATGGTCAGATTGCATCAGTTTATTCAATTTCTGCAGGTTTGGATTATCCTGGTATCGGCCCAGAACATGCTTATCTTCATGATATCAAAAGAGCAGAATATGTTCCAATTACTGACAGCGAAGCAGTAGAAGGTTTTGAATATTTAGCTAAACAAGAAGGAATTATATGTGCAATCGAAAGTGCTCATGCCATAGCTCAAACCATAAAGATGGCAAAAAAAATGGATAAAGATGATATTATTGTTGTTTGTCTCTCTGGTAGGGGAGATAAAGATGTAGAATCTATTCAAAAATATAAATTAGCTAAATTAAATCCTATCAACGAACATAATGAGGTTAGCTAAGTTAAATTTTATAATATTAATTATAATATGGAGAGATTAAATTGAGTAAGATTACAGAGGCTTTCAAGAATCAAAAAGCATTTATTGGGTTTTTAACTGCTGGAGACCCTTCAAAAGAAAAAACAATAGAATATATTTTAGCTATGGAAAAAGCAGGTGCAGATATTATAGAGATAGGTATTCCCTTTTCTGACCCTATAGCTGAAGGACCAGTTATTCAAAATGCTAATATAAGAGCTTTATCTAAAGGAATCAACACCGATGATATTTTCGATTTAGTTACTACTGTAAGAGAAAAATCAAATATTCCTTTAGTTTTCCTTACATATATAAATCCTGTTTTTTATTATGGGTATGAAAAATTCTTTAAAAAATGTAAAGATGTTGGAATAGATGGTATTGTTATTCCTGATTTACCTTATGAAGAGAAAGGCGAAATATCAGATATTGCAAAAAATTATGAAGTGGATATAATTTCTTTGATAGCTCCAACTTCAAAAGATAGAATAAGGATGATAGCTAAAGATGCTACAGGTTTTATTTACCTTGTTTCATCAATGGGAGTAACAGGGGTTAGAAGTGAAATTAAAACTGATTTAAATGAAATTATCTCTGAAATAAAAAGCGAGACTGACATTCCAGTAGCTGTTGGCTTTGGAATCAATACACCGGAACAATCTAAAAATATATCTAAAATTGCTGATGGTGTGATAGTTGGTAGTGCTATTGTTAAAATCATAGAAGAACATGGAGATAATGCAAGACCACATATAGAAAAATATGTAACAGCTATGAAGAATTCAACTATAATTTAATTAGTAATACTTATTTTTTATTAATTCTATCTTTTATTTTCTAATTTTTATATTTTTAATTTTATTTATTATTTTTATATTTTCTACTTTATTATTTTCTACTTTATTATTTTTTACTTTATTATTTTTTATTCATATATTTTTTTCATTCATTTTTTTTTTTTTTTTTTTAAATGATTTACTATATATATAAATAATATTAGTAATTATTTACATTATCAAAATAATATACAAAACAATAAATAAAATAATATATAAATTTTTAAATAGTTAAATATTATATGTAAGAACAATATATGGGATTAATCATCATCATTTGTATTGGGTGTTTTAATGGATGAAATAAATAAAGTCAATGATAATTATTTTATAAATGAAGCTATTAAGGAGGCTAAAAAGTCTTTTAATGATGGTGGAATACCTATTGGGGCTGTTTTAGTTAAAGATGGCGAAATTATAGGTAGGGGCCATAATAAACTCATTCAAAATAATTCAGCTATTTTGCATGGAGAATTAGATGCTATTGAAAATGCTAATAAAGAGGGTAGGTTGAATGGAGAAGATTATAAAAAATCTACTCTTTACACTACTTTATCTCCCTGTCCTATGTGTTCTGGAGCAGTAATTCTTTATAAAATTCCAAAAGTGGTTATTGGTGAAAATAAAACACTTCTTGGTGCAGAAAATCTACTTATGAGTAATGGCGTAAAGGTCGTTAGTTTAAATAATCCTGAATGTAAGGAACTTTTACAAACATATATAAATGAAAATTCAGAAGAATGGAAAAAAGAATTAGAAAAAGTAGATAATAACACTAGTACAAATTAAATTACCATTATATTTTTTATTTTGGGTTTTATCATGAAATTTAGTAATTTTTGCACCAATGAGAAAAACCAAGATTTTATCAATCTATCTAAAGAGCTTTGGGAGGAATATTATGAAAATGCGGGATGTAATGTAGATAAATATCAAAAAGTTAATAATCTCGAAGGAGAACATTTTGTAGTTCTTATTTTTGATGAGGATGATGATTGTAATACTCCAATAGCTTGTGGAAGTTTTAAAGAATTATCTAATGATACTGTAGAAATTAAGAGGGTTTTTGTCAAAAAAATATATAGAAATAATGGTTTAGCTACTTTCATAATGAATAAATTAGAAAAAGAAGCTAAAAAACAAAATCATGATTTTGCGGTATTAGTGACAGGAGTAAGTGTATTTTTCATCACTTTTAGAAAAAATACAAATAGAAATATGTTAAGCAGTACTAATAAATTTTACTTTTTTGTAAAAAACAATTGAAATATAACTATATTGAACAAAATACTATTTTTTAATAAATATATTGAACTAACCTATTAAACATTACTTTTCAATAACTATCAACAAAATATTATAAAAATAAAAATAGTATTTACACTTGAAACAATACTACTTGCAGCTGCAAGACTAATAATTTCAAATGAAAAAAAGATATTAAATAAATTAAATAGAATAGACATCGTCACGATTACCAATATCGTGTATTCTTATTTCGGAACCAACTACTCTATAAATAATTCTAAATCCTCTAACACGTTCACTTAAATAATTTTTATGATTATTTGATAATGGTTTTCCTCTAGAAGGATCTTTTCGTATTTTGTTAAAAGTTTTATATATTTCGTCATGAAATACTTTATCTTTTTTATGTAAAACTTCAAGAAAATTTGAAACCGCAACAGTGGTTACGATTTGATAATTATTCTTTTCCAATGACCGAATCGACATCCAAAAATACCTTATTGCCTTGTTCAATTTCCTCATCAATTTTATCTAATTTTTCGAAAAAAGAATCACAATCAGACAAATCTTTTTGGAAAAAAAATCCTAAAGAACTAATATTAAACAAGCTTTCAGTAGTTGCGACCATACAATTATTATGATTTTTAATATTTTTTTCATCAACTCCATATTTAGGAGATTTGAATGTTGCAGTATTTACTTCAATTATCATTTTTATCCCTCTTCAGTTTCGTTATTTAAACTTTTATCAAAGTAATGTTTTCGAGAAATCCATTTAAATTTTTCATGTTTTGTTATAACTGCTAAATCAATAGGCCCTCCTATATTTTGAACCCCTGCAGTGAATTTAGATAATTTACAATTAAATTCAATTATGAAATCAACAAAATCGATAGCATCTTGTATTGGCATTGCAGAAACTCCAATTGGTAACTGCATATTTTCTTTAATATTCCCAATAATTTCTTCAATCTTATTTCTATTTAAACCAGAATCTTCTAATAATTTACCCATGTCTTGACTCATACCCAAAAGTAATCTAGTTGTATTCTCTGTATCTCCTCGCCAAGTTATAGCTACAGGTTCGTCTTTATTTATTTGCCTAGGACCTTTGACTTTGTCATCAATTGCTTCCATTAAATATATTTCAGGAGTATTCAAATTTTTTGAATAACCTGCTATTATGAACCCTATTAAATCTCCTTCGACTTTTTCTTTTTTAATTTTTTTACTAATGAAATCTTTAAAACTATTGGCAATACTTTGTACCTCTATATTATTACCATTATAACTTTTTTGATTCTCTTTTCGGAAGTCCTTAACTAATGTTGCAATTGAAGCATTTCCAATACTCCCATTACCCCAAGTTATGCAACCAATAGGAGATCCTTTTATTAAATTAAATATTTTATCCGCATTAAAATATACATGGTAAGCTGCTTGTTTACCATGACCATCAGGCCCTACAATTATAGAGGCACTATCGGTTCCTAAAACTAATCCATCATTTACTTGCATTATAACTGCAATAGTCATTATTCTATACTTCCTTATATGAAATAATTTAAAATAAAAAAAGATTAATTATACTATATATTATGTTTTTTAAATTATATAATAATTTTGTAATTTTCAATACATTATTATGATATAATATATATAGCTATCGCTAAGTATTGAAAATATGAATATATATTTATCTACCTTGATAAAGGTATATAAATTTTTGCACTTGCCTGTCAAATTGCAAGTGTAATAAATACTTCAAATGTAGTACTTATTTCAACTGAAAATAATATTTATATTTAAAAAATATTTAGGTATAATTAGTAAAATATTAAAAGAGGGAAAATAATGGATAAAGAAACTTTAAAAAAAAATAATAGAAAAATAATTGACCTTTTGTTAGAAATAGTTGAAAATGATGAAAATTTATTACCCCTAGAAGAATTAGATGATACTAATGAAATCAATTTCTTCATGCGAAATTTTACATCAATTAAATTAAACGAAACGATTAGAAATAATATTAATGAAATCTGTAAGTTAATTATTAAAGATGATTATATTAAAAAAAACATAGCTACATATAATATTGAAGAAAAGATTAAAGATATTATAACTCTCTCATTTGAATTAAAAAGAAACAAAAGAGAAAAATTTGTAACAGAAACAATATTAAATTTAAGAAACGAATTTAAAAGCAAAATAAAAGAAAATATAATCCAAATTCCAATTTATAATTTAGAAATTGATGAAGAAATTAAAATAGGGCCTGTAAGATTCTTCACATTATCTGAAAAAGATTTTAATAGTCTTAATATAAATAAAGAGGAAAAAGAGATATTATACAAAATACATTTTGAGCCTAATATCGGTAAAACTTTAGCCGAGGTTGAAGTTTCTGGATCAAAAGAAATTATCAAGAATAAGGCAATTTCAAAAATCAATTTAGCTATTAATTCACTTAAAATATTTTTACCTATTGAAATGGCTCACTTCAAAATAAAAGGAGAATATCCAGAAAAAATTAAAAGAGTTTATTATCAATATGATAAAAATAAAAAACTCGAATATAGTAAAGGAGAATTCATTGGATTAAAATTTCCAACTAAATTAATAAAAAAAGATTTCTATGAAATTCCTGAATTTCAAAAATTAAGTATTTTACTTAAAAAAAGAAAATTCAATGAATTTGATCAACTATTATTAAAAAGCATATTATGGTTTGGAGAAGGATTAAGTATTTACGACCATGAAGAAAAATATCTTTCAATGGAACACACGTATAAACATGAAAGTTTTTCATATTTTAAGTGGGGAAATGGATTTTTAAAAATGTTTACTTCCTTAGAAACTGTACTGATAGGATATAAAGAGGAAAAAATATCTAAAAATTTGGGTGAAAGGGCTGCCTTATTATGTGAGAAAGGAACTGATTTTCAAATGAAAATTGAAAATTATTATGATATTAGGAGCAATATTATCCATAACGGTGACTTCTTTGTTTCAAAAAAGGATTTTAATGATTTAATTAATATTGTTAGAACCATTTTAATTAAATTGATTGATTTAAATGATAAGAAAAATTTCAAGAAATTTAAAAATTTTAAAGAATATCTTAATAAAATAAATGAAAAACAATTAAATAAAAAAAGTTCCCTTAACAACAGTTAAGTTGTCAAGGGGTTGAAAAATAAAATAATATTATATCTAAAAACTCTTTTTTAAGCTACTTCAACAGAATAATAATATATATCTCTACCATTGGTGGCTTTATCAATATTACTATGTTTACAAGTTTTTAAGCCTTTTGTTGGGTCAGCTTCATAATAATAATTATCATCAGCTTTATGACCCTCAATAAAATGCCCATAATCGTTAATATAACCAAGACATTCAGCAGGAGGGTTCTTTGTTTGAATATGTTTAATAATTGCTTTACCTTCAGCTAAAGCTTTTTTAACAGCATCTTTATTTCTACCTATTTTTTTAGCAATAAATCCTAATTTTTTAAGACCATTTATCATGTCATTTGGGGCTGTACCATTATTTCCTGTATTCATAGCTTTTGCAAACATTGATTCTGTAACATTTGAAAATAACATCATACTGGCCATTTCCATACTTGCAGGACAACAATTTACTCCATTATCTTGATAGTTTAAAACAACAGGGTTATTAGCAGTACTGTTTAATGTTGTGTAATTAGGATATTTATATCCATGTTTAACCCAATAAACATTTTCAGATTCAAATAAACCCATATATTCTGCTTTGGTTAGATTATCTGTCTTCCCAGTAACCATGTTAAGCATATTTATATTTGAAGGATGTTTATTATTCTTTTTAACATAAGCTATAATATATTTCCTCCCTTTAATCATTTCAGCACGAGAATATCTTTTTATTTTACTATTTGAGATATTAGTTGAAGGATTTGCAGGTTTCACATTAGAAGATGATTTTATTTTAGGTAGTTCCACTTTAGCTATTTTATAAGCTTTTTCAGTTTCAACACCCCAATCATTATCAATCAAACAAGTTTTACAATACCAACCACGAGCTTTAGCATCAGCTTGAAATTTAGCAGTAGCAACTCCTGTGTATTTTCCTGGCACTCCATCAATTTTTCTATCATAGCCAAAATATTTTTTTAAAAAATTCTGTCTTTCAATCCAAAAGGATTTATTATTTTTATTTAACATTGATTTAGTCTCCTTTCATTTTTTCTTAACTCTTCTAATCTTTTTTCAACAATTTTTAATGAATGATAGCTATTGCTAAGCATGAAGAATTTTATAAAAAAAATAGTAATATGTTAATTTAAAATTTTAAATTTCTAATTCA
>JADHEF010000807.1_pt1 | contig 26293 bp, 22 predicted proteins | sample 8952391 | NCBI WGS metagenome assembly JADHEF01 (sample SAMN16124439, study PRJNA663245) | bioreactor sludge metagenome | isolation source: sludge (nitrite) | place: India:Bengaluru | collected 2019-02-28 | reverse complement strand
TGTCTGATGTGTATATGACTTTCTTCCTGCCGGAAACCGTGGCTGGACGTATCGCGATAGGTACTGAAGTCCGTATCGTACTGGATGCGGCCAAAAATGTGGTGATTCCTGCCAAGGTATCGTTTGTCGCGGATACTGCACAATTCACGCCGAAGACGGTGGAAACTGAAAGTGAACGTCAGAAACTGATGTTCCGTATTAAAGCAAAAATTGATCCAGTGTTGTTGCAGAAATACATCCAGCAAGTCAAAACTGGTCTTCCGGGTGTAGCCTATATCAAAATTGACGAGAATGCGCCTTGGCCTGCATTCCTCAGTAATCTGGTTAAATCATGACAGCAGCATCTGCACAGGGCACCATTGTTGCCGACATTCAGCAGGTCAGTCTCAAATACGGCAAAACCCAAGCCTTAAAGGAGATTTCCTTGGCATTGCCTGCGGATTGCATGATTGGTCTGATCGGCCCGGATGGCGTGGGAAAATCCAGCCTGCTGGCATTACTGGCTGGTGCCAAGGTGGTCCAGCAAGGCCGCTTGATGGTGCTTGGTGGAGATATTGCCGACCGAAAGCACCGCAGAAAAGTCTGTCCGCATATTGCCTATATGCCGCAGGGCTTGGGCAAGAACTTGTCCAAAACCCTTTCGGTTGAAGAAAACCTGCAGTTCGTTGCCCGTTTGTTTGGACATAATGCTGCTGAAAGCCGAAAACGTATTGATGAACTGACCAAAAGTACGGGACTGTATGAATTTCTCGATCGTCCGGCCGGGAAACTGTCCGGCGGGATGAAACAAAAACTTGGTCTGTGCTGTTCCCTGATTCATGATCCCGACTTTCTGATCCTGGATGAGCCCACCACCGGGGTTGACCCCTTGGCACGTGCACAATTTTGGGAATTGATTAACCGTATCCGTAGTGTCCGCCCACAGATGAGTGTGATTGTGGCGACTGCCTATATGGATGAAGCACAGGGTTTTGACTGGTTGGCGATGATGGATGAAGGTCGCATCCTACAAACTGGTAGTCCCGAGGAACTGTTGGCACAGACCGACAGCCGCAGTCTGGAAGAAGCCTATATCAAGCTTTTGCCCGTGGAAAAGAAACAGGGTTATGAGCCGGTGGTGATTCCGCCTTTAGCGGATGATGGTTCGGATGGCTATGCGCTGGAAGCCAAAGACCTGACAGTCAAATTTGGTGACTTTACCGCAGTGGATCATGTCAATTTTCAAATCCGGCGTGGGGAAATCTTTGGATTCTTAGGCTCCAATGGTTGTGGTAAGTCGACCACGATGAAGGTCTTGACCGGATTGCTGGAGGCTTCGGAAGGGCAGGCCTGGCTGTTCGGGCAACCAGTGCAAGGCAGTGATATGTCCACCCGTCGTCGCGTTGGGTATATGTCGCAATCCTTTTCACTCTATAGTGAACTGACGATTATCCAGAACTTGGTACTGCATGCCAAACTGTTTCATGTGCCGGCAGAACAGATTGATGTGCGTGTTGAGCAGATGCTACAGCGTTTCGATTTGATGGAACTGAAAGACAAATTGCCTGACGATTTGCCGCTCGGGATCCGCCAGCGTCTGTCACTTGCGGTAGCGCTGGTGCATAATCCGGAAATTTTGATTCTGGATGAGCCGACCTCAGGCGTGGACCCGATTGCCCGGGATAAATTCTGGCATGATCTGATTACCCTGTCGCGCAAAGATGGGGTCACCATCTTTATTTCCACGCACTTTATGAATGAAGCCGAGCGCTGTGACCGTATGTCGCTGATGCATGCCGGTCGGGTTTTGGACAGTGCTGCACCGGCACAGCTGATGCAGAACCGGCAGGCTGTATCTTTGGAACAGGCCTTTATTGGCTATCTGCTGGATGCCGGTGCGGGCAGCCAGACTGTAGCGGAAGAACAGGAGGAAAGCAGTTCAGCCGATCATCTGCCCCTCAAGACGCAGCAAAGAAAATCCAGCCGATTCAGTCTGCAACGGCTGCTTAGTTATGCTTGGCGTGAATCCCTAGAGTTGGCTCGTGATCCGATTCGTGCCACCATGGCGCTGGTCGGCTCAATTATCCTGCTGTTTGTCATGGGTTATGGCATCACCATGGATGTGGATGGTCTGACTTTTGCTGTGCTGGATCGGGATCAGACCGGGCTAAGCCAGAACTACAACATGAGTATCGCTGGTTCGCCTTATTTTGTCGAAAAGGCACCTTTGCAAAGTTATGATGATCTGGACCAGCGCATGCGTAGCGGCGATATTGCTTTAGCTATCGAGATTCCGCCCGGTTTTGCCCGGGATGTGGCCCGAGGCGAAAATGTCAAGATTGGTGCCTGGATCGACGGTGCCATGCCCCAGCGTGCCGAGACGGTTCAGGGCTATGTACAGGGCATTCATGCACACTGGTTGATGCAGCAGGTGCTGGAGCAAAGCGGGTATAAAATATCGAGTACAGTCAATGTTGAAACCCGCTTCCGCTATAACCCGGATATCAAGAGCCTGCCTGCAATGGCACCGGCCTTATTTCCGCTGCTCATCCTGCTGATTCCGGCTATGTTGACAGCGCTGTCTGTGGTGCGGGAAAAAGAGCTGGGTTCGATTGTGAATTTGTATGTCACCCCGGTCACCCGTAGTGAATTCCTGATCGGCAAACAGATTCCCTACGTCGTGCTGGCCATGCTGAACTATGTCCTGATGTGCCTGATTATTGTGGTGATGTTTGATGTACCGATCAAAGGCAGTTTTTTGACCCTGACCCTGGCTTCCTTCCTGTTTATCATTTTTTCTACAGGCACGGGTTTATTGGCCTCCGCCCTGACCAAAAGCCAGATTGCCTCGATGTTTCTGGTGATGCTGGGTACGCTGATTCCAGTGATGCAGTTTGCTGGTATTATTAATCCGGTTTCCTCGCTAGAAGGATTTGGCCGCTGGTTTGGTGGGATTTATCCTGCTACACATATGGTGAATATCAGCCGTGGCGTATTTAACAAAGCTTTAGGTTTTCAGGACTTGCATCAGTCTCTTTGGGTAATCTTGCTGTCAGTGCCTGTCATTATGTGTGCGGCAATCCTGGCGCTAAAAAAACAGGAGTCCTAGGATGTTCCGTCAGAAAATACAGAATATCTACCAGCTCGGTTGCAAGGAATTGTGGAGTCTATGGCGTGACCCGGTCATGCTGATCCTGATCATCTACACCTTTACTGTGGCAATTTATACGGCAGCCACCGCCATGACCGATAGCCTGAACATGGCTCCGATTGCAATTGTAGATGAAGATCATTCAACCTTGTCCGAGCGAATTACCTCGGCATTTTATCCACCGTATTTTATTCCACAAAGCACTGAACTGAATTATATGGATGCTGGAATGGATGCTGGGGAATTTACCTTTGCTCTAAATATTCCGGTGAATTTTCAGGAAGATGTGCTTGCAGGAAAAGAAGCGGCGATTCAGGTGAATGTCGACGCTACGCGCATGTCTCAGGCGATGACCGGGGCTGGCTATATTCAGCAGATTATTCAGTCCGAAGTCAGTGAATATGTGTTGCATAGCCGGGAAGTGAGCAGCATGCCGGTTGAACTGGAGATGCGTGCCCGCTTTAACCCGTTGCTGGACCAAAAATGGTTTGGCAGTGTCATGGAAATCATCAATAACGTGGCGATGCTGTCCATCATTCTGACCGGAGCAGCTTTAATTCGCGAGCGTGAGCACGGCACGGTAGAACATCTGATGGTGATGCCAGTCACGGTGTTTGAAATTATGATGTCCAAGGTCTGGTCTATGAGTCTGGTGGTATTGATTGCGGCTTTTACCGGGCTGAAACTGGTGGTACAGTTTGCCTTACAGGTTCCGATTGAAGGGAACCTGTTGCTCTTCTTCTTTGGGGCATTATTGACCCTGTTTGCCACCACCTCGATGGGCATTTATCTGGCCACCATGTCGAAATCGATGCCGCAGTTTGGTTTATTGATGATGCTGATTCTGATCCCGATGGAAATGCTCTCAGGCGGGATGACACCGCGGGAAAGCATGCCAGAGGTATTGCAGTATCTGATGCTGATCGCTCCGACCACGCATTTTGTTGAACTGGCCCAGGCCATTCTGTATCGAAATGCCGGGCTGAATATCGTTTGGCCGTCGTTTCTATGGCTGGTTGGAATTGCCGTGCTGTTTTTCTATGTGGCCTGGAAACGTTTTAAGGATACGATTCATACCATGACCTGAGTATAACCAGGGACGGATAAATATCAGTATTTTTAAATATCGTTAAGTTTCCCGTAAATACAGTTTTTTTTATCCCATGAGTTGTCCACAGAAATTGGGGATAATTTTTGCCCTGGAAAGGCCGGGAACATTGAAAAAATTCCCAATTTGATTAAAAAATAACCTTTTATTAGCAGGAAGTGTCAAAAAAGCTCATAAAAAAACCGACTTGTTTCTAAGTCGGTTGAACGAGGTCGTTCTAGAGGGTATGACTCAATGTAAGCTAATGATCTTAACGTAATCTTAAAACCGTTATTCACCAATTAAAATGTCCTGTTTTTAACTGCAAGAGTCAAGAACAGGGTTCAGATTTTGTTGTTGAACTGCTGTTTTCTGTGCACGTCTTCTTGGCATTTTTGAGAATGATTGTGTTTGTTTTGCTGTTCCAATTCTTCATGCCGTTGTTGAATATGCGCCAGCACATAATCCAAACGTTTATTCTCAATGATCTCTCGCTGGTTGAGCTTGCTTAACTTATCGAAGATGCTGTAATTGATCTTCCGTCCTTCATACATGATGGCGACAGTACCATCTGGGTATTCTATAAACTCAAGATATTTACCGATTAGCTTCTGATTTTCTGCTGTATCCTCCAAAAGATATACGCATTTATCATACGTAATGGTCAGGCTATTTGTGACTCTGCGGGGTTCACGCCAGGTAAAAATATCATCTAATTCCTCAGCGGTTTCAGTGACAGTTCGGTGTAAGTTATTGGGATAAAACACTGAAATCATGACCTCAGGCATATTCACCGACATAAATGATATTAAATATATTTAAATTGTATTATATTAAATATATGTAAAACATATACTTATTGCTTTAATATTTGGTAGTGTAATTTAAAGTAGGGCAGGGTAATAAGAAGTTAGTCACTTTAATATGCATTAAAATTCAACAATAATAACCAACATAAAATATGCTTCTGTTTTTATTATTTTTATTTTTGACTATTTGATAAAAATTATTTAGCTGTGGAATCCTGAATTTGGCAAGCAGTGATGAGTGATCGGTCTTTATTCTTCAGTTAAGAGGGGCTTTGTTGCATAAACCTCTCAGGAAAAGTGGTCGCCGACAAATCCGGTACGGTTCAGACTCATATTTCCGGCCAGTTTATTCGAAAATAGCGAAGTGCTTAGGCCTAGTTAGGTGCATATTCATCAGGAAATGTATAAACCATTGTTTATTAAAGTTGCACTCACTCTATAAACCTATAAGCCAAAAAATAATGTCCCCTAGGTTGCGATTGAAATAAGGTATATGCAGTAAGGTGATTTTAGCCCACTTTTCTTATGAATATGATTTTGACAAGGATTCCTGGATTAATTTGGCAATTTCTTTTGGCTTGAGAGCTCGTGAAGATGCCATCGTACTTGGCAGGTACAGAGATGTTGTGGCAAGCCCTCGTTAAATAAATGTAGTAGTTTCCTATAGCAAAAATTTTAAATTCCAAGGACGCGGAGCGTAATTAATGATGAAGTTGAAGCTTATATGTATTGCTTTCTACCATTAATTGGTGCCGCAATTGTGGAGCTTACTCACAATGGTGCTGTATTTGAACATTTTTTGTCAATAAATTCACAGATGGAAAAAATTAATTTTAACTTCTCCACAAAACAAGAAGTCAAGGAAAGACGTATGAAAAAAAGATTATACAAAATAAGTATTTTTAGTGGCTTATTTATGGCTTTAACTAGCCAAACATGGGCTACAGATGCTTTTAATCTTGTAGGCACAGGTCCTATATCTCAGGGTATGGGAGGAACGGGAGTTGCGTATAATATAGGCCCTGGAGCCATGCTGATTAATCCAGCAACATTATCAGCATTTGAAACCGGAAGATATGCGAGTATTGGTCTGGATATTATTACTGCAGATTTGAAAATCAAAAATATAGCGACAGGAGAAACGGCACAATCACATTCCCACGGTCGAAACAATGGTCCTTATATTGGACCAGAACTCTCATTTGTTTGGCGAAATGATGACTATGCGCTAGGAATAGGTGCATATGCATCAGATGGAGTCGGAACTCAGTTTGGTAGGGAAAGTTTTCTATCAAGAACTACAACAAATAGTATTAATACAGGCCTAGATAGTTTTTCACGTTTGCTTGTACTTCGTATACCCGTTTCATTTGCTTATGAAGTCAATGAAAAGTTATCCGTTGGTGGTTCTCTTGATGCCGTTTGGACGGCAGTTAATTTAGGTTTTCTTTTAGATACATCTCAAATTGAAACCTTGGCAGTACAGAAAAATATTTCTGGTTCATTGGTGCCAAATTTATTGAGTATTCCTGAGTTGTCAGCAGGTTATTTAGATATCAATAATGGAAAGACAGTGGGTGGAGGGGTAGATGGCTGGGGATTAGGTGGGCGTGTAGGACTTACTTATAAACCTATATCGAAAACCACAGTAGGTATTGCATATAACTTTAAAACCAATGTTGGTGATTTATCTGGTGATGCAGACTTAACAGCAGTCAGTAGATCATTAGGTCCAATTTCGCTTGCTGGCAAGGCTAAGTTGCGTGATTTTGAAATGCCAGCTGCATTGACTATTGGTATAAATCAGCAAATCAATTCAGAGACCATGATTTCATTTGATTACAAACGTGTATTCTGGAATGACGTGATGGATAATCTGAAAGTTCATTTTGAACAAAATGACAGCAAAGATAATCTGGATATTAATTTGCCACTTAATTATCGCGACTCTAATGTGTATTCATTGGGTATGCAGTATGCAGCTAATCCAAAGTGGACATTCCGTACAGGGCTACATTATGCCCAAATGGCAAATTCCAAGGAGGGCATACTATCGATTATTCCTTCGACACCTACTACTAATTTGACAGGTGGGCTAAGTTATTCTGTAACCCCAAGAAGTGTTGTGGATTTTTCATTGGCGTATGGGTTTAAGAAAAAAGCATTGAATAATGCTCAACCTAATACAGATAAGCCAATTGAGGTCTCACATGCACAGCTTGCTGGCGCATTAATATTCACTACTAAGTTTTAAACATAAGTTTCATTCTTAGACTTGGAACTTTTATTCCCCAAACCCAAACAAAGAATCAAAGAGTTAGAACAAAAGTTTTTTCAAGCAAGACAAAAAACATAACCTTTTGAAATGATTATAGTAAGTGCCCGCTGAACCCCGTGCCTATTTTTAATTAGGTTCAGGTTTCCAGCAGTGTGGCAGTAATTCTTCTATGTGGGTTACTTTATGTGTTGGCAGCCTTCAGCACATCACTTAAATAGGCATATGGATCCAGCCTATTCAGTTTTGCTGACTGAATCAGGGTCATGATGTTGGCAGCTCGCTGACCACTGCGCAGTGAGCCAACAAACAGCCAGTTTTTACGTCCCAAGGCCCAGCTCATTTGGTTTTCTATCCCTTGCGCAGCAATGCTGCTCATATCAATGGGTAGATTACCATCATCCAAATATAGGCAGAGGGCTTGCCAGCGCTTCAGACTGTAATTGATGGCTTTAGCAGTGGCTGAACTTGAGGGCACCGTCAGATGATGTTGGTTGAGCCATTCGTACATATTGCATTACTGGTTGGCTATGCTGTTGCCGGTATTTGCTTCGTTGCTCTGTTGTAGTATCTGTCTTTTTCCTGAGTTCTGCTTCTATCGCATACAGTTTCTGAATCAACAGTAATGCCTGTTCAGCGATTTGACTTTTCCCGGTCACATGTAGTTCATTAAATTTACGACGTGCATGGGCCATGCAGCCCACCTCAATGATCTTACCTGATTTAAAGCGTGCTTTATAACCACTGTAATCATCACAGACAGACCAAATAACCCTGCCAGCCTTTCAGGAAATCTTTAGCATGTTGACCAGAACGGCTATCCTGAAAGTCATAGATCACTGCCTGAACTGGATCGTCCTGGGTGGTGGCATAGGCCTAGACATGGGGCATCCATTGTATTTAGAACATTTAGTCAAATAAGCTTGATAACCAAAGTTATCTAGTCCTTGGTATGCACAATAATATTGCAAAACAATAATAAATTACCTGGTTTAGTCAATCCGCATTTAATTCTTAATTTTTGAAAAAAAGCTATGAAAGTGCTGGCGGAAATTTGGTGTTCCAGTGTAGATCACTTATCTGATTTGCATATTTCTCTGACACCCATTTCCGGCCAGTCTGTTCGAAAACAGCAAAGTGCTTAGGCCAAGGTGCATATTCATCAGGAGATGTATAAACCATCGTTTATAAAAGTTGCGATCGCTCTATAAACCTATAAGCCAAAAAACAATATTCCGCTAGGTCATGATTGTAATATCGTACATGCAGTTAGGTGGTGTTTGCTTACTTATTCAGTAGTGAGTATGACTTTGACAAGGATTTTAGATCAATTTAACGATTTCTTTTGATCTGAGCACACACGTGCAGATGCATCTATCTGTACTTGGCTGTAATAGAGATTTTACGGCAAAAGCATAGTCAAATAAATACTGCATTTCCCATAACAAAATTTTTAAACTCCAAGGACAAGGAGCGTAATTGATGACGAATGTAAACGAAGAGCTTGGCCGCATGGTCTTAGCTGGTGGAATTGAAACCAATCTCCATGATGTTGGTACTGGTGAGCCTGTCGTGCTTGTTCATGGTTCAGGCCCGGGTGTGACCGCTTGGGCGAACTGGAGGACGGTCATGCCTGAGTTGTCCAAGCACCGCCGCGTCATTGCACCGGACATGGTGGGTTTCGGCTTTACGCAACGACCACAAGGAATTCACTACGGAATCGAGTCTTGGGTTGCTCATTTGATTGGAATTCTTGATGCGCTGGAACTAGACCGTGTCGATCTTGTCGGAAATTCATTCGGTGGTGCCTTATCATTGGCCTTTGCTATCCGATTTCCACATCGGGTTCGTCGGTTGGTGCTGATGGGGTCCGTTGGTGTGAGATTCGAGCTTACGGATGGACTCGATGCAGTCTGGGGTTATGAGCCCTCCGTGCCAAATATGCGCAAAGTCATGGACTATTTCGCCTACGACCGAAGTCTCATTTCTGATGAGCTGGCGGAGCTACGCTACAAGGCGAGTATTAGACCCGGCTTTCAAGAGGCTTTTGCCTCCATGTTCCCTGCTCCGCGGCAGCGCTGGGTAGATGCATTAGCTAGTTCCGATCAGGACATTCAAGCTATCCAGCATGAAACACTAATCTTACACGGTCGCGACGATCGTGTGATTCCTCTTGAAACATCGTTGCGGCTGAACCAACTGATCGAAAGCTCGCAATTACACGTTTTCGGTAAATGTGGCCATTGGGTGCAGATCGAGCAAAACAAGAATTTTATCCGCTTGGTCAATGATTTTCTCACCGCTAATGATTGATTTCAAAAAAATGTGAATGATCATCCATTCTGAAAATGCATCACCTGTAATTACCCGCTATCCACTACTTTAAAAAGTGAGAAGACAATGAATCAGACAGAAACAACACCTATTAGAGTGCGCAAAAATTGGAAGACCAGTGAGATAGAAACGCTCTTTGATGAGCAAGCTGGGCGTATCGATCCGCGCATTTATACCGATGAGGATCTGTACCAACTCGAACTAGAACGTGTATTTGCTCGGTCATGGCTCCTATTGGGGCATGAAACTCACATTCGTAAACCAGGTGATTATTTCACGACCTATATGGGTGAAGATCCTGTCGTGGTCGTAAGACAGAAGGATGCCAGTATCGCTGTGTTCCTGAACCAGTGCCGCCATCGTGGTATGCGTATCTGTCGTTCGGATGCTGGAAACGCGAAGGCATTTACTTGTAGTTACCATGGGTGGGCTTACGATACTGCTGGCAATCTTATCAATGTGCCTTACGAGGCCGAATCCTTCGCCTGCTTAGACAAGAAGGAATGGAGTCCACTGAAGGCTCGAGTAGAAACCTACAAAGGTCTGATTTTTGCCAACTGGGATGAAAACGCCATAGACCTTGATACATATCTCGGCGAGGCGAAGTTCTACATGGACCACATGCTCGACCGTACTGAGGCAGGCACTGAGGTGATTCCAGGTATACAGAAGTGGGTTATTCCCTGTAACTGGAAATTCGCAGCAGAGCAGTTTTGTAGTGACATGTACCATGCCGGAACTACATCACATTTATCTGGAATCATTGCTGGTCTGCCAGAAGATCTTGAGTTGGCTGATCTTGCACCGCCGAAATTTGGCAAGCAGTACCGTGCATCATGGGGTGGGCATGGCAGTGGCTTCTATATTGGCGACCCCAACCTGATGCTTGCCATCATGGGGCCGAAGGTCACCAGCTACTTGACCGAAGGCCCCGCGGCGGAAAAGGCGGCCGAGCGTCTGGGTAGTATAGAGCGCGGCACGAAAATCATGGTTGAGCACATGACTGTCTTTCCTACGTGTTCCTTCCTCCCAGGTGTCAATACGATCCGAACATGGCATCCACGCGGGCCGAACGAGGTTGAAGTGTGGGCATTTACAGTCGTCGATGCTGATGCTCCAGATGATATTAAGGAAGAGTTTCGTCGTCAGACACTACGTACCTTCTCTGCCGGTGGTGTATTCGAGCAGGATGACGGCGAGAACTGGGTTGAAATCCAGCATATTCTGCGAGGTCATAAGGCACGTAGCCGTCCATTCAATGCTGAGATGAGTATGGGGCAAACCGTTGATAACGATCCAATTTACCCTGGTCGTATATGTAACAACGTGTATAGCGAAGAAGCTGCTCGTGGACTATATGCACATTGGCTGAAAATGATGACCTCACCAGACTGGGAAGCATTAAAGGCGACGCGTTAAACCTAACGACAGCTAGCGCCACATCGTGGTGCCAGTTAGAAGCCGCATTTGATTCATAACCAAATTGGATGCGGTGGACTATCCATTTGAAATCTACAAGGAATGATTACGATTCCAAAAAGGAGTGACCATGATTGATTCAGTCAACAGAGCTGACCTCTTTCTTCGCAAACCTGCACCGGTAGCACTTGAACTGCAAAATGAAATTGAGCAGTTCTACTATTGGGAAGCTAAGCTTCTCAATGATCGCCGCTTTGATGAATGGTTCGCACTACTTGCCAAAGACATTCACTACTTCATGCCTATCCGCACCACACGAATCATGCGTGATTCACGCCTTGAATATTCGGGCTTGCGAGACTATGCGCATTTTGATGATGACGCCACAATGATGAAAGGGCGTTTGCGTAAGATTACTTCTGACGTAAGTTGGTCCGAGAATCCTGCATCAAGGACTCGACATATTGTGAGCAATGTGATGATCATTCCCACAGAAGTAGAAGGAGAATACGAAATCTCCAGTACCTTCATCGTGTACCGCAATCGCTTGGAAAGACAACTTGATATCTTTGCTGGAGAGCGTCGCGACAGATTGCGTCGTAACAAGGGTGAAGCTGGATTCGAGATAGTCAATCGGACAATCCTGATCGACCAAAGCACCATCCTAGCCAATAACCTCAGTTTCTTCTTCTAGGAGATGTCATGACTTGGACATATATACTGCGGCAAAGTGATTTGCCACCTGGTGAAATGCAACGCTATGAAGGTGGATCAGAACCAGTGATGGTCTGTAACGTCGATGGTGAGTTTTTCGCAGTTCAGGATACCTGCACGCATGGAGACTGGGCATTATCAGAGGGATACCTTGATGGTGATGTCGTCGAATGTACGTTGCATTTTGGGAAGTTCTGTGTGCGAACTGGGAAAGTGAAAGCGTTGCCTGCTTGTAAACCTATCAAAGTATACCCTATCAAGATAGAAGGTGATGAGGTACACGTTGATCTTGACAATGGGGAGCTAAAGTGATGGCTAATCATGTTGCAATCATCGGTAATGGCGTAGCTGGGTTCACCACCGCGCAAGCCCTTCGTGCCGAAGGTTATGAAGGACGAATCTCACTGATTGGGGAAGAACAGCATCTTCCCTATGACCGACCATCCTTGTCTAAGGCCGTCCTTGATGGAAGCTTTGAGCAGCCACCTAGACTGGCCGAGGCAGATTGGTACAGTGAAGCCAGCATCGAGATGCTGACTGGCTCAGAAGTTACTGACCTAGATACACAGAAAAAAATGATCAGTTTGAATGATGGCAGCACGATTTCTGCTGATGCTATCGTTATTGCAACTGGAAGTCGAGCACGGATGTTGTCTTTACCCGGCAGTCAATTGCCTGGTGTCGTGACATTACGCACTTATGGTGATGTGCAGTTATTACGTGATAGCTGGACACCTAATACTCGGTTGCTCATTGTAGGCGGTGGGTTGATTGGTTGTGAGGTAGCAACAACGGCTCGCAAGCTTGGTCTTTCTGTCACGATCCTTGAAGCTGGTGATGAACTGTTGGTTCGTGTTCTTGGACGACGTATCGGTGCTTGGCTACGTGGTTTGTTAACTGAACAGGGTGTGCAGGTAGAACTAAAAACTGGAGTTTCAGGTTTTTCAGGCGAAGGTCAGCTTGAAAAAGTGATGGTGAATGATGGGCGTAGCTTTATTGCTGATAACGCACTTATCTGCGTAGGGGCAGATCCTGCAGATCAACTCGCACGTCAAGCCGGTTTGGAATGTGATCGTGGTGTCGTTGTTGATCATAGAGGTGCGACACCTGCTAAAGGCATATTCGCGGTTGGGGATGTAGCCACTTGGCCACTTCATTCAGGCGGAAAGCGCTCGCTTGAAACCTATATGAATGCTCAGCGCCAAGCTACAGCAGTTGCTAAAGCCATTCTAGGAAAAGAAGTATCAGCACCGCAATTGCCAGTGTCATGGACGGAGATTGCGGGACATCGAATGCAAATGGCTGGTGATATCGAAGGACCGGGTGAATATGTTTTGCGCGGAACCTTGGGCAGTGGCTCTGCTTTATTGTTCCGTCTGCTAGATGGACGGATTCAAGCGGTTGTAGCCGTTGATGCACCTCGTGATTTCGCACTCGCAAATCGATTAGTGGAAGCTCAAGTCATAATTGAGCCAGAAAAGCTGGCAGATGTGTCAAATAATATGCGCGATATTGTTCGTGCGAATGAAGGGAATCAAAAATGAAACTTAAAGATGAAGTAATTTTGGTGACAGGTGGTGGCGCAGGCTTGGGAAGAGCCATCGTTGATCGTTATGTTGCAGAAGGTGCACGTGTTGCAGTACTAGATAAATCTCCGGCAGGTCTGGAAGCGTTAAAGGAGCGCCATGGAGATTCAATCGTAGGGATTGAAGGAGATGTACGTTTACTCGACAGCCATCGTGAGGCTGTGGCTCGTTGCGTTGAAAAATTTGGCAAGCTCGACTGTTTAGTCGGTAATGCTGGTGTTTGGGATTACCTGACCCAACTGGTGGATATTCCTGACGACATCATATCTGAGGCATTCGAGGAAATGTTCGATGTGAATGTCAAGGGCTACATCTTAGCTGCAAAAGCGGCGCTACCTGCCCTTTATCAAAGCAAAGGTAGCGCGATTTTCACGGTATCAAATGCCGGTTTTTATCCGGGCGGAGGTGGTGTTTTGTATACGGCTGGCAAGCATGCCGTGATTGGTTTGATCAAGCAGCTTGCACACGAATGGGGACCTCGTATCCGGGTCAACGGTATAGCTCCAGGTGGCATTTTGGGGAGTGATCTACGAGGGTTGAAGAGTCTTGATTTACAAGATAAGAGCATTTCGAGCTTTCCATTGGACGACATGCTGAAATCAGTTCTTCCGACCGGGCGGGCTGCTACTGCCGAGGAATACGCCGGTGCCTATGTCTTCTTCGCGACTCGTGGTGACACTGTTCCGCTCACTGGTAGCGTATTGAATTGCGATGGTGGCATGGGTGTGCGTGGTTTGTTCGAATCTAGTCTTGGTACACAGCTTGACAAGCACTTCGGTTGATAAAGGAGAATTATCATGAGTATTAAAAGATTGGGTTACTTGGGCTTTGAAGTCGTAGATGTACCTAAATGGAGTACCTTCGCCACGACCAAGTTAGGGATGATGGAAGCTTCAGCCAGCGAAATGGAGGCGACGTTTCGAATCGACTCGCGTGCCTGGCGACTGTCGGTCAGCAAAGGATCTGCTGATGACTATCTTTTTGCTGGCTACGAGGTGGATAGTGAACAGGGATTGCAGGAGGTCAAGCAAAGACTGGAGGCCTTCGGCGTTACAGTCAAGGTCGAGGGACAGGAATTAATCGCCAAGCGCGGTGTGCTCGGATTGATTTCGTGTAACGATCCGTTCGGTAATCGTGTCGAGGTATATTATGGCGGCACAGAGTTGTTCGAACAGCCATTCACCTCACCTACCGGTGTTTCCGGATTTCAAACTGGAAACCAGGGTTTCGGTCACTATGTGTTGAACGTTTCGGATGTGGATGAAGCACTCGCTTTTTATACCAAAGCATTGGGCCTTCAGCTTGCCGATGTCATTGACTGGACTATTTGCGACGGGTTGTCCACTACTCTCTATTTCTTTTATTGCAATGGTCGTCACCACTCATTTGCGTTTGCTAAGCTGCCAGGATCAAAACGGCTTCATCACTTTATGCTGCAACTTAACGGTATGGATGACGTGGGTTTGGCATATGACAAATTTTATGAGGACCGTGAGGTGGTCATGACGCTTGGCCGACATACTAACGATCACATGATTTCGTTCTATGGTGCGACACCTTCGGGCTTCGCAGTCGAGTACGGCTGGGGTGCACGTGAGGTAAACCGAGACTGGTCAGTGGTGCGCTATGATCGCATCAGCATATGGGGACACAAGTTTCAGGCGCCCGCATGATCGGTCAGTCTAGCAGCTCTAGTCCTACTTTTATTTGCATGCTCATAAGACGAACGTTTTGGACAGCAGGGTAGCATAAATAAGGATTATAGACGGTGTTAATCAAGGAGAGATATAAGCATGAATGAACCAGATAACGTACACAAAGTCGCTGATTTTCTGCATGAGGCCGCACTGTCGGGCACAGCTATTGCGCCAGTGCGCAATCTAATAGGTGAGATGGATTTAGAAGCGGCTTATGTTGTGCAAGAGGTCAATACACAACGAGCATTGAATGCGGGGCGAAGACTGGTTGGACGAAAGATTGGACTGACTTCAGTCGCAGTGCAAAAACAACTCGGAGTGGAACAGCCTGATTATGGGATGTTGTTCGCTGACATGGCACGTACAGAGGGTGAGGAAATCTCTCTCAATGATGTGCTTCAACCTAAAGTCGAAGCCGAAATAGCCTTTGTCTTGGGACGTGATCTTGACGATGACTATTTGACGGTGGCTGACCTTTTTCGCGCCATTGAATTCGCAGTTCCAGCGATCGAGATCGTGGGTTCACGTATAGCGAATTGGGATATTCGTATCACGGATACTATAGCTGACAATGCTTCATCGGGTCTGTACGTATTGGGTTCCATGCCAAAGCGGCTGTGCGATTTTGATTCACGCCATGCAGGGATGGTGATGGAGCGACAAGGATTATTGGTATCCTCTGGAGTTGGAGCTGCTTGCCTAGGATCACCGCTCAATGCAGTTCTTTGGTTGGCTAAAGTCATGGCTAAGCTGGGTCGTCCATTGCGTGCTGGTGACACAGTTCTTTCAGGTGCGCTCGGTCCGATGGTGCCCGTCGCAGCAGGCGATATATTTAATGTACGGATAGAAGGGCTTGGGTCGGTGACCGCTAATTTTGCAAAGGGATAGAAGCATGCAAGTGAGCCCATCTTCAATCATAAAATTTCCGGAATTTGCGTAAATAATTATACGTTATGCGACCGGACGCGATGGCTTAATGATTAAAGGAGTTTCATTATGACCCGTAAAGTCAAGGCCGCTATTATTGGTAGTGGCAATATCGGCACTGATCTGATGATCAAGATACTTAGGCAGGGGAAAAACATTGAAATGGGAGCGATGGTTGGCATCGATCCTGCATCGGACGGGCTCGCACGCGCCCAGCGCATGGGGGTAACAATCACTCACGAAGGTGTAGAAGGGTTGACGCGTTTGCCGATATTCAATGAAATCGATATTGTATTCGATGCTACAAGTGCCAACGCACATGTGAAAAATGAGGCTTTGTTACGTGAGCGTAAACCTCAATTACGCATGATCGATCTGACACCTGCCGCCATTGGACCCTACTGTATACCAGTGGTCAATGGTGATGATCACTTAGATGCAACCAACGTTAATATGGTCACGTGTGGAGGGCAGGCTACTATTCCCATGGTTGCCGCGGTATCACGTGTGGCTAAGGTACATTACGCAGAGATTATCGCTAGTATCTCAAGTAAAAGTGCTGGACCTGGTACTCGTGCCAATATTGACGAGTTTACAGAAACTACCTCACAGGCGATTGAGGCGGTAGGTGGAGCTGCTAAAGGCAAGGCAATCATCATTCTAAATCCAGCTGAACCGCCACTGATGATGCGAGACACTATCTATACACTTAGTGATTTCGCTGACATCGAGCAAATTAAAGAGTCAGTGCAATCAATGGTGGATGCAGTACAGGCATATGTCCCAGGTTATCGATTAAAGCAATACGTACAGTTCGACCGCATTGAGGCCGATCGCCCGTTTAATATTCCTGGTGTTGGAGAACGTATGAGTGGGCTCAAGACTTCAATTTTCTTAGAAGTAGAGGGTGCCGCAAACTATCTGCCAGCTTATGCAGGTAACTTGGACATCATGACCAGCGCTGCATTACGTACCGCAGAGAAAATGGCTGTGCGTATGCTCGATTCTCAGGTTGAATAAGGATATCACCATGACTCAACAGAAAATTTACATCTCTGATGTGACACTGCGTGATGGTAGTCACGCGATCCGCCACCAGTATACAGTGGATCAAGTTAAGCAGATTGCACAAGCTCTGGATGATGCCAAGGTCGATTCTATCGAAATTGCCCATGGTGATGGTTTACAGGGAAGTAGTTTCAATTACGGCTTTGGTGCTCATACGGATTTAGAATGGATTGAAGCCGTGGCTAGTGTGGTCAAGCATGCCAAGATTACAACATTACTCTTGCCAGGCATTGCTACTGTACATGATCTTAAGGCTGCCTATGAAGCGGGTGTGCGTGTGGTGCGCGTTGCTACGCACTGCACGGAGGCTGACATTTCCAGACAGCACATCGAGTATGCGCGTCACTTAGGTATGGAGGCTGTTGGCTTCTTGATGATGAGTCACATGACTACACCGCAAAACTTGGCGCAGCAAGCCAAGTTAATGGAAAGTTATGGTGCGACAGTATGTTATGTAGTTGATTCTGGTGGTGCACTGAGCATGAATGGTGTACGGGATCGCTTCCGTGCCTTCAAGGACACACTAAAACCCGAGACACAGACCGGAATACATGCACATCATAATTTGAGTCTAGGGGTAGCCAATAGCATTATTGCTGTAGAAAATGGTTGCGACCGTGTAGATGCAAGCTTAGCTGGCATGGGTGCTGGTGCTGGAAATGCGCCACTAGAAGTGTTTATTGCTGCTGCGGAACGGATGGGTTGGAATCACGGTACTGATCTTTATAAGTTGATGGATGCAGCCGATGACTTGGTTCGCCCATTACAAGATCGTCCTGTACGTGTTGATCGCGAGACTTTAGCTCTAGGGTATGCTGGTGTTTATAGTAGTTTCCTGCGTCATAGCGAGTTGGCTGCTCATAAATACGGGCTTAAAACTGTAGATATTTTAGTCGAACTTGGGCGCCGTCGGATGGTTGGTGGTCAAGAAGACATGATCGTTGATGTAGCGCTTGATTTGCTCAAGCAGCAGGAACAAGCATGAATTCATTCTGACTAATAAGTATTCAGCAAATACTTACGGAATGGGGTATTACTTCGTCATTGTTTAGATGAACTTGAAACCAATGTAATGAAGTTACGTTGGTTTCTCTATTTCCCCTTTACTGTTCTGAGGAATGAGTTGAATATTCTTGAGATGATTATTGTTTAAACGCTAAAAAAGTATTCTCAGGATGAGAGATGGGGGGTATGATCTAGACTGAAACAGTCGGAATTATGTGAATTATCAAGGATGAGCTTTTGGGACAGAAGAAAGCATCAAAATAGATTAAAAAATAATCATTATAATATCAGCCTCAAGGAAAAAGGATCTGCTGAGTTGATGCAAGAACAACATACACGCATTATATTTGATGGGCTCTACGAATTCGTTGGCCTTCTTGATGCCAAGGGAAATGTGCTAGAAGTCAACCAAGTCGCATTGGAAGGAGCAGGTATTACTCTAGAAGATATTCAAGGTAAACCGTTCTGGAAGACACCTTGGTGGCAACTTTCAAAAAAAACAATGGCCACCCAAAAGAGACTTATTGAAACTGCATCATCCGGTGAATTTGTTCGATGTGATGTTGAGATTCTTGGCAAGGCAGATGGTAAAGAAATAATAGCGGTCGATTTTTCATTGTTGCCAATTCGAAATGAAGAAGGTGAAATTATTTACCTTCTTGCTGAAGGGCGTAATATTACCGATAAAAAGAAAGCCGAAGCTATGCTGGCGTTAAAGAATCAGGAGCTAGAGCAATCAGTTGAATATATTCGAAAGCTAGATAAGCAGAAGAGTGATTTTTTTGCCAAGGTAAGCCATGAGTTGCGTACGCCACTGTCTTTAATTCTAGGACCACTGGAAGCTGTTATGGCAGCAGAGCCTCGAGGAGAATCACCTTATTGGAAACAGTTTGAGGTCATTCAACGTAACGCAAGAACCCTGTTGAAACAGGTTAATACATTGCTTGACTTGGCGAAAATAGATGCCCAGCAGATGGGGCTTTCCTATCGGAGAGTTGATCTCAGTCAGCTGACCCGTACTATCGGCTCGAATTTTGAAGGAATAGCCCAGCAAAAATCAATAACGTTTGATATTAAACTGCCCGCGCAGATGATGATTGCTGAAGTGGATGGTGAGAAATACGAACGTATTATCCTTAACTTACTTTCTAATGCTTTTAAATTTACTCCTGATGGGGGGCTTATCCGCTGCTGTCTTAGTTTTAATCTACCCAATTATGCTTTGATTACTGTGTCTGATAGTGGACCTGGTATTCCTCCTAAACTGCGTAAAGAGATATTTGAACGTTTCCACCAGTTAAATCAGGAAGGTCAACAAGCTACGCAGGGTACAGGCTTAGGTCTTTCTATTGTGAAAGAGTTCGTTGAGTTACACCGAGGAACAATTTCTGTAAGTGATGCCCCGGGCGGAGGAGCACTTTTTCAGGTAAAGCTACCACTGAATGCACCTGAAGATGCTTATGTTGCGAATAACACCTTACAGCGAAAAGATAATCCACAGGTCGTGGATTTTGATGAGTACCTTTTGCTGATGTCAAATGCGGTAGATGAGGCTGAGGTGCTTCCGTTTCAATCCGACCAGCCTCGGGTGCTAATCGTTGATGATAATCCAGATATGCGTGGTTTTATAAAGGACTGCCTAAGCAGCGACTATCAAGTGTATGTTGCAGCTGATGGAGCAAAGGCGCTGGAGTTGATGTCCAGCATGCCGCCAGACCTGTTGATTACAGACTTGATGATGCCTGTTATGAGTGGCGATATGATGATTAATCAAGTACGTAAAAAAGATGAACTTTCACATATTCCGATCATGGTGTTGTCGGCCAAGTCAGATGAAGAATTGCGTGTGAAATTGCTTTCTGAGTCTGTACAGGACTTTCTTCTTAAGCCATTCTCCGCTCACGAGCTACGAGCACGTGTAAGCAACCTGGTATCTATGAAGGTGGCAGGCGATGCACTGCGTGGGGAGCTATCCGATCAGGGAGATGATATCGCGGTACTTACTCACCGCCTGATTAGAAGTCGCCACCGCCTTCAGCAGAGTAATATTGCATTATCTGCCTCGGAAGCACGTTGGAAAGCAGTTTATGAAAACTCTGCAGCTGGCATTGTACTGACCGATCCGGAAAACCGAATACTCAATGCCAATCCTGCATTCCAACGCATGACAGGATATGAGGAAAAAGATTTGGCGAAACTTTCTATGGAGCAATTGACGCCACCTGGGGAAAGTGCACAGATGAAACAGCGTATTGCTAATTTGCTTCAGGGGGGAGGAGAGGAATACAATGTGGAACGCTCTTATCTATGCAAAAATGGTTCTATGATATGGGTTAATTCCCGTGTTTCGCTGATGCCTCCACGTTCCGGTGAGCCTCAAGTTATTCTGCAGATCATCGATGATATTACTGAAAGGAAGCAAGCACAGGAAGCTCTCAATCAATTGCAGCAACAATTTGTCCACGTTTCCCGATCGGCTACGATGGGGGAGTTTTCAGCCTATATTGCACACGAGATAAACCAACCACTCTCGGCGATCATGACTAATGCTAATGCTGGTACACGCTGGTTAGGTAAAGAGTCATATAACATCTCAGAGGCTAAAGAGGCATTCGCTCGTATTACCAGAGATTCCGACCGTGCAGCGGAAATTATCCGTATGATACGATCCTTTCTAAAGCGACAAGAGGCAGCGATCAAACGGATTGATCTAAAAGCAATGGTAGCAGATACAAATCTGATACTTAAGGCGCCTAGTCAGAGTAATAGTGTAAATTTAAATGTATTGGCCGATGAAGTACTTCCTGAAATATGGGGAGATGCTGTACAGATTCAACAGTTAGTATTAAATCTGGCTATGAACGCTATAGAAGCGATCAACCAAGGAGACTGTGAAATTAGGCAGCTAACGCTATCATTCTCTGGTAACGATACAGGTGATGCACTTATTATCTCTGTGAAGGACTCAGGTCCAGGTATTTCAGCTGGTAAGGTGTCGCAGTTATTTGATGCATTTTACACAACCAAAACAGAAGGATTTGGAATGGGGTTAGCAATTTGTCTTACAATCACTGAAGTACATAATGGAAAAATATGGGTGGAGTGCCCATCTGAGGGAGGTGCTTGTTTTATGGTAAGCATCCCTGCTAGAAAGGAATCAGATACATGAATAATCACGGATTTTTAATTTATATTCTCGATGATGATAATGCAGTACTGGAAGCCCTCAGCAGCTTGGTACGCTCGGTTGGCATGAGTGTTGAGTGTTTTTCATCTGCTAGCGCATTTTTTAGCGATGTCAATTGGTCTACCTGTGGCTGTTTGATTCTGGATGTTCGTATGCCCGAGATGAGCGGCTTAGATGTGCAACGAAAATTAGCAGAGCTTGGTGAGCAGATCCCTATTATTTTCATTAGCGGCCATGGTGATATTCCAATGGCAGTTAAAGCGATCAAAGCGGGTGCGGTAGACTTCTTCACTAAACCATTTCGAGAAGAGGAACTGCTTGGTGCTATTCGTACTGCCCTCAAGTTAGCGCTTCAGCAGAGATCAAATGCTCCCCAAATTAGCGAGCTTAAAGAAAATTATGAAAGTCTCAGCAAACGCGAGCAACAGGTACTTAAGTTTGTCTTACAAGGATACCTAAATAAACAGACAGCATTAGAACTTGGTATATCGGAAGCTACTGTAAAAGTACACCGTTATAATATAATGAGGAAAATGAAAGTCTCCTCAGTCCAAGATCTAGTTCGAGTAACCGAGCGGCTTAAGAATAGCCTAAGTAGTAATTCTTCATAGTGGGTTCTACGCTGGAACCTCAGATTTTTCCATTACCTCACAGTTTCAGTTTGGCAACCAGTGCCATTTCAGGTCAATAATTTTATTGCTGCTCGGGGAGGTTTAATACCTATTCAGCAAAATTTACAGCTAGACTGCCATCGATATTTTAGTCAGAACCACAACATATTTAGTATGAACTTCCGCTTCCAGTAATTCCTGCAATTAAATATCTTGGCAATGTTCACCAACATAAATTACATTAAATATAACCCGAATCGCGGATAAGAAAATGACTTGAAAAATAAGAGGACTAGAGCCATCAGTTGAGTTACCACACAAAACCTAAAGCCCTAGTCCTGATGTTCAATAGTACCGAATTATTCTGCGTAATTGATGATTTCTTTCTGAAATTTGAAGCAACTTATTGGAAATTTCTCAAACAAAGCCATCATTGACATTTAGTTGAAAATGCTTTTGCGAGATTAAAACATTTCCGTGCTATTGCACTCGATTTGATAAACTAGCACGCAATTATAAATCTATGATCCATATAGCCTGCATATTTATTTGGTGCAAAGCCAAATGAGGACACACCCTAGTTAGTGCTGTTTTTTATCTAATTTAATAACTTCTAAGTCTTTGCTAATTAATAAATTTTATAAAAATCAATATATTGTGCATGAAAACGAGGGGTATTCTGATGACAATAAGAAACAGATGATGACTGATTTGCATCAATCCCTGTAATTGATTCCTAAAAAGGCGTTACGCTGCGATACTTTCTCTTGAAGTTGCTGTTTTTCCTGAGCGGATAAAAAGGCGATGCTCAAACCGTTTTGCTGCGCTTGTCGGATTTGTGCTTCGGACAAGCCTGCCTGTGGTGCTGCGTGTAAATATTCATGTTGAATATCAATGCCTTCAACCGCAGGGTCGTCACTATTAATCGTGGCTAAAATGCCATGTTCAAGAAATGTTTTAAGCGGATGTTGAGCAATATCGGCAACGGTACTGGTTTGCAGATTTGAGGTAATGCAGGACTCAATCCCGATCTGATGTTCAACTAAATAATCCAGCAATTTTGCATCTTCCACAGCTTTCACCCCATGCCCGATACGGGTTGCACCGAGGGTTTGAATCGCTTGCCAAATACTGCTTGCACCAGCGGCTTCACCTGCATGGACGCTGATGTGCCAGCCTGCATCACGAGCTTGCTTGAAATGATCAATAAACAGTTCCCCTGGAAAGCCCAGTTCATCACCTGCCAAATCTAGTGCGGTAATCTGGTCACGATGAGTCAGTAAGGCATCCAGTTCTTGCTGGCAGCGAACCTGCCCAAAGGTACGACTCATAATACCGATGAGCTTAGCAGGAAGATCAAAGTCACCGCTGCCTTGCTGAACGCCATCAATCACGGCTTCGACTACGCCAGCCAATGGAAGTTGATGGCTCATCGCCATATAAAAGGGTGAAAAGCGCAGTTCGACATAGTCCAAACCTTGTTGTGCTGCATCTTGCATATTTTCCCATGCGACACGGCGGCAGGCTTCTAAATTACCCAAGACTTTCACACCCCAGTCCAGTTTGTTTAAGAAGCTCAGCAGGTCTGGCTGATTGTCCATGACCTGAACATGCGGTAGTAGTTTGTGCAGGGTGTTGGCAGGCAGTTGAATCTGGAATTGCTGCCCCAGTTCTAAAATGGTTTGCGGACGGATATTGCCATCGAGGTGGCGGTGTAAATCGGTGAGCGGGATATTTTTATCAATCATTATTATTCACCTAAGGGTTTATCCAGTCAGAAAAGCGTGATGTCCTCACAGCATAATCGCAAGTATATTCATTCGGCTACTGCATAATCATATATGCGGTAGTGAAGGCGATATTTTAAAAGAGATAAGCCTTTATTGAATGGGTTATGGAGTATTGTTCTATCCCCGCTGATGGACCTGAACAGTGCTAAGAACATACTTGTGCTTGGGCATAATCTAGCAGTAGGAATCACCGTCCTTAAAGGGCGGTGAGGATGTCAAATCCATCATGGGTAGAGCGAAGTGGGGGAACATATAAAAAGCGCTCTTATGCCACGCTCACATTAAATAATGATCCGATCCAAGCACTGAATAACATGGCGATAATTCCCCAAATCATCACCCGAATCGAACCTCTCCAAATACTTGCACCGCCAGCATAACTGGCCAAGGCACCCATAATGCCAAGACTTAATACTCCAATCAGCATGACGCCTTTCTCTAAGTATTGCTCAGGCAGAAGCATAATTGAAATTAAAGGAAAGAGTGAACCGACTGTAAATGCAATGGCTGAAGAGAATGCAGCACGAAAGGGCTGGGCAGAAGTATGATCTGAAATACCAATTTCATCACGAGCATGGGCATCTAAAGCATTATGTGCGGTCAGCTGGCGGGCAACCTCTTCAGCTAAAGTGGGTTGTAATCCGCGTTGTATATAAATATTTTTTAACTCATTCAATTCATGTTCGGGATGGCGTTGCAGTTCACGTTGTTCCATCTCCAGATCATTCTGTTCAATGTCTTGCTGGGATTTAACCGAAATATATTCACCCGCAGCCATTGATGCAGCCCCAGAGATCAATCCGGCGATACAGGTCACCAGTAGGGTATGGGTAGATGCGCCACTGGCTGCAATTCCCACCACCAGACTGGTGACTGAAATAATCCCGTCATTTGCCCCCAGCACCGCTGCACGTAACCATCCAGCACGTTCAATATAATGTTTTTCGATATGATAAGAATGGCGCACAATAAACTCTCTTGCTGTTATCCATGTGATTATAGTCAATATAAGATGACTAAATCTTAATTGAGCAGCCAATAGCGAATATAAATCCGTATCTATACCTATCCCTGCCATTTTGAATCACTGGCTTTAAATACTCGTCAATCCAGAACTGCATCCATATTCAGGCTTTATATCATTGGTATTTTGTTCACTGGCGATCAAATTAAGATTCAGATAATCTTCAGATCTTAAAATTAAGCTCTAATCAATACTATTTTTTGAATGCTTTTCCTGCTTGATGGGAGCAATCATAGAAGAGGGGAATAAAAACGCCTGAGTTTGGTATATACAGTTTCCCAAGGATGCTTATTCCTATCATGTCGTTGCACTTTCAATTACCTAAAGAGTGGGCATATTGAAAAATCTACTGATTTCTATAAGGTTTTTGATAATCCCTAATGTTGTGGGGTTTAGCGCAATGAATATTTCCGTAAAAAAGGATTCCTCCTGATTCGATATGAGTAATCGTTTCCTCCTTTACATTAAATCAATACCGAAATGGTGCAAGATAGCCGCCCATGCCAGGAAAAGAACCAGGGTCATTACACAACAAAGGGCTAGAGCTGGCCAAAATCCATAACGCTGATACAGGAGGGGAAATGCTAAAAACATCGGTAAGGTCGGCACCACATACCAAAAAGTGTACCAAGCATGATTTGAAATTTTCTGTGGATCTTGATGCTCAAGTTTCATCCATATCAGCACCAGTACCGTTACAATAGGTAAGGCTGCGATCAACCCGCCTAAACGGTCACTACGTTTGGCCACTTCTGAAATAAGTATTACCATCCCAGCTGTGAGCGCATACTTAGCAATAAGCCAGACCATGTGCATTTCCTGTAATTAATCAAAATTTTATTTTATAGTGGGTTGAAATCAGTTACATATTTTATTTCATCGATAGCTGAGGAGCGATGATGAGCTGTCAGCCTAAAATAAAAATGACTGTGCTTTGGGTATCCTTAATTTGTGAAATAAATCATTTTTCAAGATTGACCTGTCTATAAGTAAAGGGTTTACCTTAATTGAACAATGAACGAATGACAAAAAATATGCTTACTGTATCTCGCTTAGCTAAAAGTCTCAATTTATCGAGAACCACAGTTCTTTATTATGAGAAACAGGGTTTATTAAAACCCAGATTTATAGCTGAAAATGGTTACAGATGGTACGGTGAAAGTGAGATCGAGCGACTGAAAAGTATAGTCTCTTATCGCGCTTACGGACTATCAATTTCAGATATCCGCTTGCTTTTAGAACCGTGTAGCATATCCCAAGGTCAAATCTTGGAAAATCATTTTAGGGCATTAGAGAAAGAGATTAATAACTTAAGAGTTCAGCAAAAAGCCATCATTGAGTTATTAAAAAAATCAATTCTATTAAAGGAAAAGTTCATGAATAAAGCGAAATGGGTAGAAATTATGACTGCGGCTGGTTTATCAAAAGAAGATATGATGAAGTGGCATCAAAAATTTGAAGAAATGGAGCCTGAAGAGCATCAGAAATTTTTAGAGTCACTAGGAATTTCACCAGAGGAAATTTCACAGATTCGCAACCTCTAGCATTTCCTCTCTTTGAGCCTAATCTCATAATATTTAACATAATGTACGTTATACGAAATAACAATGTAAGCCCAAAATAGAAATGT
>JADHEF010000804.1_pt1 | contig 26355 bp, 22 predicted proteins | sample 8952391 | NCBI WGS metagenome assembly JADHEF01 (sample SAMN16124439, study PRJNA663245) | bioreactor sludge metagenome | isolation source: sludge (nitrite) | place: India:Bengaluru | collected 2019-02-28 | reverse complement strand
CACCGCGCCAGTAAGCACCCGAGATTTTAGTCAGCTTGAACGATTTTAAGAATTTGGTGTTGGGTACGTGCGGACCACGGCACATATCCAAATAATCTTGATGGTAGTACAAGCCCATTTGTGTTTCTTCAGGCATGTCTGCAATCAAACGCAATTTGTATTCTTCGCCACGCGCTGTAAATTCAGCAATGACTTCATCACGCGGCGTCATTTTTTTCACAACATCATAGTCTTGATCGATGAGCTTTTTCATACGCTCTTCAATCGCTGCCATGTCGTCTAAAGTAAACGGACGTGGCATCCAGATGTCATAGTAGAAACCTTCTTCAATGACTGGACCAATAACCATCTTCGCTTCTGGGAACAGTTGCTTCACTGCGTGACCGACCAAATGCGCGCAAGAATGGCGAATGATCTCGACACCGGCTTCGTCTTTCGGCGTAATAATTTGTAGTGTTGCATCTTCAGTGATGAGATCAGACGCATCCACTAAACGATCGTTAACACGACCCGCAACGGTATTTTTTGCAAGACCAGGACCAATGCTCAGAGCAACGTCCATCACAGATACGGCGTGATCAAACTGTTTTTGATCGCCATTTGGCAAAGTGATAATTGGCATAAGAAATCCTTAAGGAGTGATGCCCCGTACCATGGAGCATATCACCGCGAGATTATGATCGAGGCACAGCCTCAAAAGATAAAAACGGTGGATAAATAAAATCGATTCGAATTTTACACGGCTTGGCCGCATGATTAAACCTTTTCCCAATAAAAATAAGATTTACCACCAAATCTATGGCTGATCTTTAAAGGCTTAGGCTCATTTTTCAGTTCAAAATCTCGTTATTCCCGGAACGTCTGCCACTGGATAAACTTTCCCTCTACATAAACATACAGCTGGGCAAATTGTGGGATCAGCGCTTCACTTTGTGTCGGTCTTAAAAACACATAATCATCGACATGAATATCGCACTGCATGGGCACCTGAAGCATTTCCTGATTGCTGCTGCGGCCATACAATATATGCGGTCGGCTTTTTTCAGGATAAATATAATCTGCTCGCCAATAGCCTCCGTAAATAAATATGGCTTTATCTTGATGTGGAAGATGATTTAGTAGTTCCAAACCGGGAATCTGGCTATAGGGCAACACTTTTAAAATGGGCGCAGCAATCCAGAGTGCACACTTTAAAGCGGATAAATTTTCCAGATCAAAATCACTCGGCTTAAGCAGCATCGAACCAAAAGCCAGATCATTGCAGATACTTTGCTGACAATGCTGCATAAAGGTTGGACTGCCACCGCCATTAAAACACAGACCTTCATGCCATAAATCCGGGAATTGCTGCTGCAAAATAGTTTTGTATTGTTGATACATCTGCTGCGATTGCTGATAACTTTTGTCGGGACTTTTCAAAATTTTAGGCAGTTTCGCCACATGTGCATCATAGCCCATTAGACCCGAAAGTTTGAGATAAGCCGCGTTGTGTTGAATCAGCTTAAGCAAAGCTATAAATTCAGACTGATTTTGTACGCCGCCACGATGCAGCCCCACATCAATTTCAATATTGAGATTTAAGCTAAGATACAATTCTTGCGCGAGTTGCAGATATTGTTTTAATCGCTCCACATCATCAATTAGCCATTGAATAATTACTTGATCATTGGCTTTATTTTGATCAGACAAAGTTTGATAAAAATGTTTGACTGCCTGAATCGGCATCGGTTTACCCAACAAGATATCGGCTTGCTGAAATGTCCCTATAATCTCCAGCAGATGTGGCAGATGAAAGACCATAAAGCGCTGGGTATTTAGTTTTTCACTGGCCAGTTTGAGTAGCTGAATGCTGGCTAAGGATTTCACCACCAGGCGCGGTTGTAACTGCGCAGGCAATTTCGACTGCACAACCTCCAGATTATGTCGATATTGCGCCAAATCCAGAATCAGTTGCGGTGTGCCAGTTCCCTGCTGTTTTAAGTCTTGTGTCAGTTGCTGAAAATAATTCGATTGCATCACCCTCTCCTCATTTACCAGACAAAAACACTTGCTTTAGGTACGGATTGAGCCATTTTTGCTGCGGATCCAGTTGCTGACGCAACGCCATAAAATCCTCCCATTTCGGGTATAAATTCCGAAGTGAAGCTGCGCTCATGGAATGCAATTTCCCCCAATGTGGCCGTCCCTGATATTTCTGCAAAATAGGTTCGACCAGATCAAATACGGCATGGTAATCCTGTTTATAAAACTGATGGATGGAAATAGAAACTGAATCACGCTGATAAAAAGGACTCAGCCAGATCTCATCGCCTTTGACATAACGGAACTCGATCGGGAAAAACATCGGCACCTGATGTTTACGTAAAATATGCAGAATCTCGTCCAGACACTGCAAGCCTGAATCAACCGGAATCTGATATTCCATTTCATTAAATTTGGTCTGGCGCGGGGTCGGAAAAATCCGGGATGACCAGTCTACATAGCAAGTCGATTTAACAAACACACTCAGCAGTTTTTGCAGATAGGGATTTGTCTTTGGGAAAAGTCGCGTCAATTCCGAACATACGGTTAATAAAGTATCTTCCGAAGGCCAGCTTTCCTGTCTCGGCTGAATGTCATCCTCCGTGTCATCCAGGGTTTTCAGTATCACCTGATCGGCATGCAGAAAAGCCCAAAACTCAATATGTCGGTGCTGATGTTTCCATTGACCAATATGGGTAAATATGTCTTTTAATGAACAGAGCTGGATCTGTTCTTTTAGTTTATATCGTGGTCGATTTTGCAGGGTTATTTGGGTCAATATGCCCAAGCTGCCCAACGCCACCCGTCCAGCCTGAAATATCTCAGCATTCTGCTCACGATGACATTGCAACAGCTCTCCATCCGCGGTCAGTAATTCAAAGCCTTCCACGAAAGCAGAGATGCAAGGTAAATCGATGCCCGTGCCATGCGTTCCGGTAGAAATCGCTCCGGCCAGACTTTGCTGGTCTATATCGCCCTGATTGATTAAGGCCTGATTGATCGGTACCAGATCTTTCCCCAAATCATATAAACGCGTCCCGGCCCGCACGGTGCATTGGGTTTTCTCTTGATCAAAAACCACCACACCTTTGAACTGATCGAGATTAAGCAACACCTCATCTGTTTTGGCCAATGGGCTAAATGAATGTCCTGCACCCACTGCACGAATGTGTGCATGGGTCTTCACTAAACTTTGTAATTCACTGATCTGGCTGGGCTGAACAATCCGAGCGGCACTGAACTGGCTCCCCGACCAGTTTCGCCAGACGTCATTCGCCTGTTGTATTTTCATTATTCTTCCTGGGCTCATATTATTTTAATGGCTGAACTAGAGTAAAATACCTAAAAAATCAAACTTGGGAACCCATGCGTTCAAAACATTTAAGTAGGGTTAAATATTTTTATTAATATTCAAATACTTAAAATTTGTAAAATCGTACTCGACTAAAGCATAAATGCAAGATTTCTGAGAAATACATATCTTTTCAACAGGATATGAAAATAAATATAGAACGGAGTTTTACAATGGTTAGCGCATATGATGAATTACCGCGTACCCCCGCGAATTTTGTAGCCTTATCACCTTTACGCTATCTTGATCGTGCAGCTTATATCTATCCAAACCAGAACGCGATTATTCACGGTAAGCGTCGTATTACCTGGCGTGAGAAATACAACCGTTGTCGTCAGTTTGCCAACCAACTCCAAAAATTAGGCATCGGTAAAAATGATACCGTGTCTGTCCTGCTGCCTAACGTCCCTGCGATGATCGAAGCGCATTTTGCTGTACCAATGGCAGGTGCCGTCCTGAATACCTTAAATACCCGTCTGGATGCCAAGACCCTTGCTTTCATGCTGGAACATGCTGAGAGCAAAGTATTATTGGTTGATCCTGAATTTACTGCACTTGCGACTGAAGCACTTGCCCTGGTGTCGCAGGATATTTATGTGATTGATGTGGCTGATGCAGAGTTTGAAGGTGAAGACCAGCGTATTGGCCAAATCGAATATGAAGACTGGATTGCGCAAGGCGACGCAAACTTTGAATGGTATTTACCTCAAGATGAATGGGATGCTATCAGCTTAAGTTATACCTCCGGTACCACCGGCAATCCGAAAGGCGTGGTCTATCATCATCGTGGGGCCTACATTAACGCAGCCAGTAATATCATTGCCTGTGGCATGACACCACGTGCCACCTATTTATGGACACTGCCGCTATTCCACTGTAATGGCTGGTGCTTTGCCTGGACCATGGCGGCCAACGGCGGAACCAACGTTTGCTTGCGTAAAGTCGATGCTGAACTGATCTTTAAACTGATTGCTGAACATAAAGTCGATTACTTCTGTGGTGCACCGATTGTACTGTCAATGCTGATTAACGCACCTGAAGAGAAAAAGACCAAAATTGATCACCGTGTCGAAGTAATGGTCGCGGGTGCTGCACCGCCAGCTGCGATTATCGAAGGCATGCGCAATATCGGCATTAATGTCACGCATGTTTACGGCTTGACTGAAACCTATGGCCCTTCTGCGCTGTGCGCATCTCAGGCTGGATGGAGTGATTTATCTATTCAGGAACAGGCGCAGTTGCACTCCCGTCAAGGCGTACCGTATCCATTGCAAGATGGCATGAAAGTGCTTGATCCAGATACCATGCAGGAAGTGCCGCATGATGGTCAGACCATGGGTGAAATCATGTTCCGTGGCAATATCGTGATGAAAGGTTATCTGAAAAACCCTGAGGCGACAGCAGAAGCCTTTGCTGGTGGCTGGTTCCATACGGGAGATCTGGCTGTATGCCAACCGGATGGTTATGCCAAAATTACCGACCGTTCCAAAGATGTGATTATTTCTGGCGGAGAAAATATTTCATCGCTTGAAGTGGAAGAAGTACTGTATCAGCATCCGGCGGTGCTGACTGCGGCGGTAGTCGCCAAGCCTGATCCACGCTGGCAGGAAGTTCCTTGTGCCTTTATTGAGCTCAAAGAAGGCACCAAGGCCACTGAAGAAGAAATTATGGAATTTTGCCGTGAACATCTGGCCCGCTTTAAAGTGCCTAAGGATGTGGTGATTACCGAAATTCCAAAAACCTCGACCGGTAAATTGCAGAAATTTGTTTTACGCGAATGGGCCAAAGAGCGCGCGCAAGGTGAATTTTCTTAATTCCATACAGGCATGTTTTTTCAAAATCTACTCAATAAAAAATCGTGCTAATTTTTATTAGCACGATTTTTTAACTTATCCTTTTGTGAGATTTAACCTCATCCAACCCTCTCCTATAAGGAGAGGACTTTAAGGAGCTTACATCTCTACCATTTCCACGCCATCAATACGGGCAACGGTCATCAAGTCCTTATCACCACGACCTGAAACCGTCGCAATAATAATTTGATCCTTGTCCATGGTCGGTGCAAGTTTAGTGACATAAGCCATAGCATGTGCGCTTTCTAACGCCGGAATAATGCCTTCAATCTTGGTCAAGTCGCGGAAACCTTGTAAAGCTTCCTGATCATTGATCGGTACGTATTTAACACGAGCCATATCTTTCAGGAAGCTATGTTCCGGACCCACACCCGGATAATCCAGACCTGCAGAAATTGAATGGGTTTCGATGATCTGGCCTTGCGCATCCGACATCAGGTAAGTTCGGTTACCATGCAGGACACCGACATGACCGGCATTCAATGGCGCAGAGTGCTTGCCTGATTCAATCCCATGACCTGCTGCTTCAACACCATACATTTTCACGTCTTGGTCATTCAGGAATGGATAGAACAAGCCCATTGCATTAGATCCACCACCGACACATGCCACTAGGGCATCTGGTAAACGGCCAGCCTGTTCCAAAATTTGACGGCGTGCTTCACGACCGATGATCGACTGGAAATCACGAACCAGCTGCGGATATGGGTGTGGACCTGCCACGGTACCAATCACATAATAGGTTGAATCAACATTGGTCACCCAGTCACGCATGGCTTCGTTCATGGCATCTTTCAATGTTTTGGAGCCACTTTCTACCGGCACAACCGTCGCGCCTAATAAACGCATACGGTAGACGTTCATCGCCTGACGTTTTACATCGTCTGCGCCCATGAATACTACACATTCAAGACCTAAACGTGCTGCAATTGTTGCCGTTGCTACACCATGCTGGCCTGCACCTGTTTCGGCAATAATACGTTTCTTGCCGGAAAGCTTCGCCAGTAAGGCCTGACCGATTGTGTTATTTACTTTGTGCGAACCGGTATGGTTCAGGTCTTCACGTTTCAGGTAAATCTGTGCGCCACCCAACTCTTTCGACCATCGTTCAGCATGATATAAAGGACTCGGACGACCGACGTAAAACGCCATGTCACGGTCAAATTCTGCCAAAAACTGCGCATCATCTTTCATACGGAAATAGAGCTTTTCCAAGTCTTCTAAAGCCGCCATGAGTGTTTCTGACACAAAACGTCCGCCATGAATACCGAAATGCCCGCGTTCATCCGGGAATTGGGTATAGTCAACTGCCTGACTGTTCTGGCTAGTACTTTGCTGATCCACGATGGACTCCTTGCATAAAGCGTTCTATGAGTTGTTGGTCTTTAATACCTTTTGCGGACTCGACACCGCCACTCACATCCACGGCATAAGCCTGTGTGGTGAGAATTGCCTGTTCGATATTGTCAGGATTTAAACCGCCTGCCAAGATCAAGGGAATATTGAGTTTGGGAAATGTGTCCCAATCGAAGCTGTGCCCTGTGCCACCTTTCAGATCAGGATGCCATGCATCTAATAGCACTGCGCTTGCGCCTGCATCTTGATAACCTTGAATTTCTGCGACTGCATCCAGATCAGGTTTTACCTGAATGGCTTTATACCAACGGCGTCCGACCTGCTGGGCGATAGCCTGACACTGTTCAGGTGTTTCATCGCCATGAAATTGTAAAATATCCAGCGGTATTTTATTTAAAATCGCCTGGATTTCATCTGCGTGACTATTCACAAATAAACCCACCGCCTGTACATAAGCTGGAACCGACTGAATCAGGATTTCAGCCTGCTCTGAAGTGACATGCCGCGGACTCGGTGGATAAAATACAAATCCTATCGCGTCACAGCCAGCATTGGCTACGGCATGTACATCTTCAACTCGGGTGATTCCACAAATTTTGGCACGGGTTCGCATATTATGTTGGCTCTAGATCTACCAATGTATTGAACAATCTGTAAGATTGGGGCAAATCATTGTAATGCAATTTTTCTGACTTGCGTAAAAGTTCATCCGGATTATTCTCGATGCAGATTGTTTATAAGGCATACAAACTTTATACTGCGCTCACTTTGCAGCAAGTCCAAGCCTTCAGGCTTTAGGGAAGCTGGTGTAAATCCAGCACTGCCCCCGCAACGGTAAAAAATGAAACGTCTATCAATTTAAACTCTTCGGTTTACACCACTGCATCTTGATGTGGGAAGGTGGATATACAGCAAAGTCGCTGCTTTGCACATTTAAGTCCGGAAACCTGCTTGTTGTGTTCTATAACTCAATCATTCACGGGGAAGTGAATGTAGGGAGCTTTAACATGTCACTTCATTGTCAACCTACTGCCTTGGTAGGTGCGATCGCACTTGCGTTGGGTACCACTTCATCTGTTTTTGCTAACGAGCAAAAAGTTGCGAAAGCATCTTTAGATACCATTGTGGTCACGGCAACTCGCTCTGCAGAAAACATTGAAAATGTACCAGCGCGTATTTCGATTATTGAACCTGTAATTCTTGAGCAATCACCTCTTAAAGCACTACCTGATTTACTCAAAACAGACCCAAGTATTAATGTCGTGCAATCGGGTGGTTATGGCCAGCAAACTTCTATTTTTTTACGCGGTACCAATTCCAATCAAGTTTTAGTACTACGTGATGGTGTTCGTTTAAATACAGCCACCACAGGTGCAGCGTCTATTCCTTTTTTAGACACCACTGATCTTAAACAGATTGAAGTATTAAAAGGCCCTGCGTCTGTGCTTTATGGTACAGACGCAATTGGTGGTGTAGTGCAGTTTGTAACAAAAACGCCTGAAAAAACGAGTGCCTTTGTAACAGGTGAAATTGGTGAGAATCAAACCTACAAATCAATTATTGGGGCTGACTTGGCAGAAAATGGGGTGTATGCGCAGATTCGCGGTCAAGTTTTAGAAACTGACGGCACACCTGTATTCAATATCAATGACAACCGTGACTACAGTTATGATCAAAAAGGCTATAGTGCAAAATTCGGTATTGAAAAAGAGCGTTATGCAACATCACTCGATTACAGTCAAAATTCAGGAAATGTCCAATACAGTAATTGGGGTGCATTTTCCAGCCAAGATTTTGAAAATAAAATTGTAAACTTAAAAGGTCGTATTAACCCAACACAAGCCACTGAAATTAATGCACGTCTATCTCAGTTTAAAGATGACTTAGATCAGGTCACATCAAGCAGCTTTGTACATAGCACCACGCAAGAAGCAGAAATCTATGGCAAATGGAATTTCACAGCAGCACAAAATGTTTTACTGGGCATTACCCAGCGTAATACCGATGCAAAAACCCAGGCTATTGATGAAGATATTAATTCAACAGGCTACTATATTCAGCATCAGTATCAGACAAATAGCTTAAGCACTCAGATGGGTGTGCGTGTCGAAGATAACGAAAAATTTGGCTCACATACCGTTGCACAAGGTGGTATCCGTTATCAACTGCTCCCTAATACCAGCATTTATACCAATATTGGTTCAGCATTTAAGGCACCGACTTTAAATGATATGTATGCTTTTGGCGGCAATGATCAACTGAAGCCTGAAGAAAGCATTTCGTATGAAATGGGGATAGATCAAAAACTTCCATTAAATATTTTAGTAGGTGCTTCCGCTTTCTATACGGAAGTCGATAATTTAATTAATTCGGAATGTATTATTGATTGTGGAGAAGAGTGGCTTCCAACTACTGTTTACCAAAACCAAAACATTGATGAAGCCAAGATGACTGGCGGCGAATTGACGGCACAATGGGCAAAAGATCAGTTCTTTATTAATGCCGGTTACACTTATGTCAAAACTGAAGATACGAAACAGAATTCAGAGCTATTACGTCGCCCTCGTCAGTCATTCACTGTATCGACAGGTCTACAAAATGCCGATTACGGTTTAAGTGCTGCACTGGTAGCAAAATCGAAAGCGAAGGACTTTAGTCGTGATATTCCAGGTTATGCACGTGTTGACTTAAATGCATATTGGAATATTAATCCAACAGTTAAACTGTTTACTAACATTGAAAATGTCGGTGATGTGAAATACAAAACTGTGCATAGCGCTGGCGACCAGTACTATGTGAACGGTGGCCGTCTCGCTTCTACAGGCATCACCTTTAAATACTAAGCTCTAAACAGCAAAAAACTTTAAAACAGCGCAGTTTATGGATAATGTTATGACCGACATTATCCTTTTTTATTATCTTCATTAAAAATTCAAGGAACACATATGGGCCACCGTTTAAGCAAAATCTACACCCGCACAGGCGATTCAGGTACCACAGGACTCGGTGATGGCTCACGTGTTGCCAAAGATGATTTGCGTATCACAGCACTCGGTGATGTCGACGAACTAAATGCCGTGATTGGCGTATTACGTGCACAAATTTCAGCAAGTAACATTGAAGATCAAGCTACTTGGGATAAATCTTTAAGCCTGATCCAGCACTGGCTATTTGATCTGGGTGGTGAAGTATGTATTCCAGATTTTAATCTGGTGCAACCGGTATCGATTGAGTTTCTGGAAAATGATATCGACCGCATGAATGAAGCGTTGCCGATGTTAAAAGACTTTATTCTGCCTGCCGGAACGCTGGTGTGCAGCTTTGCCCATCAGGCGCGTGCAGTCTGCCGTCGCGCAGAACGCAGCGTGATGTCCGTGCATCACCGTGACCAAAATATTCAGGCAGCGTCACTGCAACTACTTAACCGTTTATCGGACTGGTTATTTGTCGCATCACGCACCCTGCAACGTGCTGAGGGCGGCTCCGAAATACTATGGCAAAAAAATATCAATGACAGCATCGAAAAGTAAAATTATGTTTCAAGTTAGCATCTAAAAATACACGTCAGATGTCTCTTGATTTTACAGAGCATCTGACGAAAATAGAATGTGTCATCCTTCTGTCACGTAGCCCTCGCAAAATGAACTTAACTTTCCCACTCATGAGCATCTTATGCGCATAATTGGACATCGTGGTGCACGTGGCGAAGCCCCTGAAAATACCTTGGGCGGTTTTCAATATATTCAGGAGATCGGCATTCGCGCCGTTGAGTTTGATGTCCGTCAGCTTAAAGACAACGCTTTAATTATCATGCATGATGACGACTTTGTGCGTACCACCGGTTTGCAGAAGCATCTATACGAGTGTAACCGTCAAGATCTTACCCAATATAATCACGCAATGGCCTGGTCAGAATGGAATAAAATCGAAGCAACCCCACTGCTCGATCAAACCTTAAATGTCATTCGAAATTTTGAGCATATTGAAGTCGAAATTAAAAGCGTAGCATCTGAAGAGGCAGCTGAAAAAATCGCGTTTGAAGTCGAACAACAACTGCAAGGCTATGAACAAGCAGCCATTATTACTAGCTTTGATGCCAAAATTTTGGATGCTTTCAAACAGCAAAACTCACGTTTAAAACGCGGTTTATTGGTTGAAACCGATGTCAAACATCAAGCTATTGATCAGGCGCTGGAACTGGGATGCTGTCATATTGGCTGGATGGATGAACTAGCCAGTAAAGACCTGATTCAAGCCACTCAGGCTGCCGAGTTGAATATCAGTGTCTGGACAGTGAATGATGTCACCCGTGCCAAACAACTGCGAGACTGGGGGGTTCAGGGGCTGATTACCGATTATCCAAAATTGATGCTACAACAACTCTAAATAATCTCTCTTAGCCTTGATTGATCTAGGTATTTCTTGATCCAGTTCATTTCGAAAATGCAATAATGAAAGTGTGAATTTTCCTTAATCAGATTTTATTTGAAAGTGAAATTAAGTTGCCCAACCTCTATATTCTGCAAATTTCCTGATAATATTGTAGAAATTATGAACAACTATTTTCCTCTGATTCATTCGGTTTCCATTTTCTGAAAGAGTGATAATCCTCAGTCACTTAGTCGGAAATCAGAACCCGTCTACGCTCGCAAAATGGTCACTTCTGCCCTACTTATTCTGTTACCGACAAGTACAATACAACCGTACAATAATGCTAGTGATGCCTTAGGGCACATGCTAATATGGACAAGATAGGCTGCTGTTAAAACCAACAGTAGTTTCTGCTTTTTGTTATACCTTCCGAGGTTCTAGGAGTGCTGTTGGAGATGAATGCTCCCTTACCCAAAGCCCCCATCAACTGGATTGCTGTGTTTGCATTGGTATTTTTACCGATCGTAGCCCTGATTGCGATTCCGTTGTATGCGTATCACCATGATTTTAGCGCTGCCGCTTGGATCAGTATGTTTGTTTTACTGGGCGTAAGCAGCCTCGGCATTACAGCAGGATACCATCGCCTGTGGGCACATCGTGCTTATGAAGCCACTTTACCATTAAAAATCATCTTGATGATTATGGGTACATTTGCTGTACAGAACAGTATTTTATTCTGGGCATCTGGTCACCGTACCCATCACCGTCATGTCGATGATGTTGATCAAGACCCGTACTCGATCAATAAAGGCTTCTGGTATGCACATATTGGTTGGATGTTACGTGATTATCCATCAGGTGCAGCCAATTATAAAAATGCGCCAGATCTGTTAAAAGACAAAGTGGTGATGTTCCAGGACAAATACTACGTTCCTTTAGTGATTGCTGTTCATGCTGCGATTTTATTGCCAATTGGTTGGGCAGTCGGCGATGTCTGGGGCGTGTTGCTGTTGGGTGGATTAATGCGTTTAATCCTGAGCCATCATGTAACCTTCTTCATTAACTCACTTTGCCACATGTGGGGAAATCGTCCTTATACCGACGAAAATACTGCACGTGACAACTTCGTACTCGCGGTTGCAACTTGGGGTGAGGGTTATCATAACTATCACCACATTTTCCAATACGATTACCGTAACGGCGTAAAATGGTGGCAATACGATCCAACTAAATGGTTGATCTGGACTTGTTCTAAACTTGGTTTAGCTAAAAACTTGCGCCGCATTCCTAGCTTTAATATCAAAAAAGCGGAATTGGCAATGAAGTTTAAATATGCTGAACAGGATCTTGCGGTATATGGCCATGATGTTTCTGAAGATATCTCGGCGGTAAAAACCAAGATCGCACAGGAATATGATGCATTTACCCAAACTTTAAATGACTGGGCGAAGCTGAAAGAACAGGAAATTCAGGTCAAGAAAGCATCGATGGCTGAAAAAATCCATCAGATGGATGACAAGCTGAAAGTTGAATTCCAGCTGGTTGAACAGCGTCTTTCTCATCATCGTCAAACCTTGAATCTACTGGTTCGTAATTTGAAAAAATCTGCAGTTTCTCAATAAAAGCTGTTGAACACTAAAGCCCCGATTGGGGCTTTTTTTATGTCCGAAAGATAACGTGAACTCTCGCTTATACAACAGTTTTATACAGCTATCTTTGTTATAGTAAATTTATTCCAATCCTGTACTGATGCCATGTATTTTAACTCTCGCTATCAAACACTGCCCGCCCGCCTCTATCACCATCAAGTTCCGCTGCCGTTAAAAGGTGCGAAAGCCGGACATTTTAATGCAGCTTTAGCAGAGCAACTGCAATGGTCGGATGAAGACAAGGCGCAATGGGTCGAGATTTGTAGTGGTCAGAAAGTTTTTACTGAATTTGAACCCTTGGCTATGGTCTATGCAGGTCATCAGTTTGGACAATGGGCAGGACAGTTGGGAGATGGTCGCGGGTTGTTGATTGCGCAAATTCTGGATAAAAATAATCAGACCATTGACCTGCATTTAAAAGGTGCTGGTGCAACCCCTTATTCACGCATGGGCGATGGTCGTGCAGTACTGCGTTCAGTCATTCGTGAGTATCTGGCAGGTCATGCCTTAAATGCTTTAGGTGTAGCATCCAGTAATGCAGTTGGTTTTACTTCATCAATCCAAGGTATTCAGCGTGAGAAGCTAGAGCCGGGCGCGATGATGTTGCGTACTTCAGACTGTCATATCCGTTTCGGCCATTTTGAATGGATCAATCAGTATCAGCCAGATCTACTAGCTGAATTTACCCAGAAATGTATCGAATGGCATTATCCAGAATGCCTGCAAGCCGAACAGCCGATTCTGAGCTTTGCCACAAAAGTTATTCAGCGCACTGCGGTGATGATTGCCAAATGGCAACTGGTTGGTTTTGCACATGGCGTGATGAATACTGACAACCTGAATATTACCGGTTCAACTTTGGACTTTGGTCCTTATGGCTTTATGGAGCGCTTCCGTCCGAACTGGATCAATAACCACTCGGATTATCAAGGGCGTTATACCTATCAGCAGCAGCCAAGTATCGGACATTGGAATTTGTGGCAATGGTTAAACAATCTGGTCCCGCTCTGCCCTACAGATTATGACAAAGAACAATGGAAACAGGATTTAGCTGCATGTCTGGAGCATTATGAACCAACATTCTTGGAACATTATAAACATGGTTTAAACCAGAAAATGGGCTTGCCAAGTTTCCATAAAGACAGTTTTGACTGCGCTATGGCCTTTCTGCGAATTTTGCAAAGTGAGCAACTAGACTATACCCAGAGTTTTATCGGGTTGCAAAATAAAGACTATGAAGCCCTTAAAGATGATTGTCTGGACCGACGCCAGTTTGAAGCATTCCTGGCGCAATATGGATCTATCCGTGAACACCAGGATATAGAAGAATTGGATGCCGCCATGCAACTGGCCAATCCGCATTATATTCTGCGGAATCATATGGCAAAGAAAGCCATTGAACTGGCAGAGCGGGATGATTTTTCTGAAGTAGACCGTCTGTTTAAATTACTCAGTCAGCCTTACCTGAAACAGCCCGATTTGGAACAGCCTGAAGATTTAGCGCCATTGCCAAGTGATGTGCCTGAAGTGATGGTGAGTTGTTCGTCTTAATTTATTCACATCCAAAATAAAAACTGTGGATAATTTAAGCATTATCCACAGTTTTATGATGAGCTATCCATAACTTATGACCCTACACATTGTTGCTTCATCGACTGCATTAAAACTGCCGGAAGTCACTGTCACTCAGCCTTTTGGTGAAGGTTGTGATGTATTTAAAGTCATGGATAAAGTCTTTATGCTGACTTTTCATTTGCAAGGAAAAGCTGCGATTAATTTAAAAGTCGAGCCTGAGCATGGTGCAATGCTGCGGGATATTTATCCTTATATTCATACGGGTTGGCATATGAATAAACAGCATTGGATTTCAGTTTACGAGGATGAAGATCTGGATGAATCTTTGATTAAAGATTTGGTGCTGAATTCTTATAAGCTGGTGGTGGCAAAATTGAAGAAAGTAGATCAGCAAAGAATTAAATTATTTAGGAGCATTTAAGCTGTACTAGAAGAAGCTGATCATATATTTTTAAACTAAGGCTAGAATTTTAAATTAAATAACTATGAAAACTCGCAAAGTATTAGCTTCGCCTATAAAAACTGATCGTCTAAATTTACGTAAATTTCAGACTGGGGATGAAAATTCTCTCTTTACTGAATATTTCGGAGACTGGGAAGCGAGCAAATACCTCCAGAGAATGCCACATAAAAATATATGTCAGACAAAAAACATGTTGGAAAATTGGTGTGGGGTCAACTGGGAAGACCCAGATAAAAATTTTGCCTGGATTGTCAGCGACCAGAAAACCGATTTGGCTCTGGGAATTGTATTGTTTTTTAATAAAGAGAATTGTGGGGAAATCCACTTTGGGCTAGGAAAAAAATTTCAAGGACAAGGGTTCATGCAAGAGTCACTAAAAGCTGTACTTACTTATTTAAAAGATAATAGCACTCTTGAAAGAATTGAGACTTTTTGTGATGCAGAACATACCAGATCAAAAAACGTCCTGATTAAATCAGGTTTCACCCAAACAGGCATTTTAAAAAATTGGGCAAGATTTCCTTTAATCTGTGAGGATACTAGAGACTGCATTCATTATTATATTGAAATAAATTAAAATATTGATAGCCAACAGTTTTTCGCCCTCGATCAGAATAAATTCTTAACCATCCAAACCATAGGTTTCAGAACCCTCTAAAATGATCCAGGAGGCATTATACAAGTGTACTGTTCTTTTCATAAAATCAAAAAAAATAATGCTTTATAAAGAAAGCGAATAAGTTCTCACCTATTCGCTTCTCTTAAACATTAAAAACTTAATCAGTCTTCAGGATATTCAAAACGGTAACCGACCCCATACACCGCCTGAATCCACTCATGACGGTTGCCGGTTTCAGCCGCATCTGAAATCTTACGGCGCAAATTCTTGATATGACTGTCAATGACACGGTCAGCCACATCAAAACTGTCCGGATTAATATGATCCAGCAATTGCGCACGTGAATATACCTGTCCGACATGTTCTAGGAATAACTCCAGCAAACGGAATTCAGTTGGCGTTAAATTCAAGGCTTTTTGCTGGTACCAGATGCGCTGTTGTGATTTGTCCATGCGGAATAAATCATTGCTTTCCGGTTCTGATTTACGGTCCAGACGACGTAACACAGCCTGTACACGCGCGACCAGTTCCTTCGGGCTAAACGGTTTACAGAGATAATCATCTGCACCCATATTCAGACCCAATACCCGGTCAATTTCTTCAGTACGCGCGGTCACCATAATAATCGGTAAATCCGACTGTTCACGGACTTTACGGCAAATGGTCAGGCCATCCATACGTGGTACCATCAAGTCCAGAATCATCAGGCTCGGTTTACGTTGGGTAAAACTGTTATATGCTTCCTGCCCATCATGAAACATACTGACCTCAAAACCAGCAGCTTCCAGATAGTCTCGCACTAACTGTGCAAGTTCGATTTCATCTTCAACCAGCATGACATGTTTCATCAATCTATTCCCTTCATGGTTTCATTTGTTTAGGAAAGCTCAGCTTGCATCGTAAACCACCCAGTGGTGAATGTGCAAAGCTTAAGCTGCCGCCCAGCGCCTGCGTAATTTTACATGATAATGCCAAACCCAGTCCGGTTCCGCCAGTCGCCCGGGTACGAGAATCATCGACACGGTAGAAACGCTCACCAATACGCGCCAGTTGTTCATCAGTCAGACCAAAGGGACTATCATCGATATATAAGGTCCATTCTTTATCATCTTGTGTCGTATGAATATGCACCTGCCCGCCTGCTTCAGTATAGCGAATACTGTTACTGAGCAAGTTCGCCACAATCTGTTTAAAACGATCCAGATCCAGATTTAACTCAGTCCCCTCACCGTCTGCATTGACCGTCAATTCAGCCTGCTCAAAATTCGGCTGGAAGTTGATGAGTTCCTGCTGCACCACCTCCCACGGATTCACCGTCGAAAAATAGAATTGTAATTGCTGGGCATCGACCTGTGCCAGCGCGGCCAGATCTTGGGTCAGTTTTTTCAGGCTGTTCACCTGAGCCAGCATGGAAGAAAAATGTTCAGGTGTTGGTTTACGAATCCCATCCTGCATCGCTTCAATCTGTGCTTGCAACACTGCCAATGGGGTTTTTAACTCATGCGAAGTATCTGCCACCCACTGACGGCGTGAGGTTTCATGCTGATCCAGAATCACCGCCAATGCATTTAATTCATTGGATAAATCACCTAATTCATCATTCCGGTTCACTTTAACCTGATATTGATAATTTCCTTGGGTCAAGGCACGTGTGCCATTGAGCAGCCGTTGAATCGGCTTTTTGAAATAAGTCGCCAATAACAGGGACGCAATCAGACTCGCCAAAATACTGAGTGCATAAACCAGAAATAAATAACGCTTCTGGTTACTAAAGAAATTGATACTTAAGGCATCATCCTGATCCAGAACCGGTTTTAAGCCCAAATAGCCGACAATCTGGTTATTCACCATAATTGGGCGATAAGAGACCTGCTCATCCGAAGCCTCACCGACCACAAAACGACGCTTGGCATCATACAGAGAAAGACGTGAACTGAGACCAAGACGATCCGGCATCTGGATAAACTGTTTCTTGCCGGTCGGCTGCTGTGCTGGCTGTTCCCCATTCTTGCGATCAGCCCTAAACAGATTCTGATTGGAGCTGAGCGGGAATTTCAAGCCTTCAAAGGGCTGAAACTGTGAAGGCAAATTAGATGCCAGCACACGTAATTCTTCTTCATTGACCTGACGTTGTGGCAGCGCCGGATCTACCATACTGGGTGCGACCTGAGCCAGAGTCTGTTCCTGAAAATAACGCTGCTGCAAGGCAATATCATACTGACGGCGTAACCACCAGCGTGACAAACGGTCATAATCATCCGGTGCGGCTTCACCTTCCATCTGGAGGATCTGTGCCTGAATCGCATTGCCCCAGTCCTGATAGACTGCATAGACATCTGCCAGATTTTCAATCACATAATCCAGCTTCTGCATTTCGACATCAGCAACATAACGGGCGAAATTACGCTGCATATTCAGATGCAATACACCCAGACTTACCGTGGTAATGACCAGCGTGGTCAACAGCACGGTCAAAAATAGACGTAATGCAATGGGAATGCGGCGAATGTTCAAAATAGAAATCTCAATTTTTCTTCTATATTCATTATTGTAGCGAACACCGCAGCAAAAAACTCTTCATTGTTTCTTCATCTTTATTGTTTAATCTTTATCTGACATAGAATCAGCTTCTTGACGGGGATAAATACAATGCAAACCATGACAAAAATAGCTTTAATCAGTGCAAGTGTTTTATCAATGGGTGCGTTGACTGCCTGTCAATCCACCAGTAATGTCCCAAACAATGATCACCCCCATATGATGAAACATCATGAAGGCAAAAAACAGCATCTAACTCCCGAACAGCGTGAACAGTTTAAGGCAAAGCGTGCAGAACGCATGCAGTTTGCCAAACAGCTTCAACAGGCCTGCGACAATAAAGCTGTGGGCTCGGCTGTTCAAATCAAGACTGGCGATAAAACCATAGACGGCACCTGCAAGATGGTCTTTAAAGCAGATCATAAAGAGATGAAAAGTCATCGCGACATGAAAGCTGAGCATCGTCCGATGCGTGCCGATATGCGTAGAGGCATGATGCACGGTGAAGTCTTGACGGATGCCAAACGTGCAGAATTGACTAAACAGTTTGATCAGCGCCTCGCTCAACGTCAGGCATATCAACAAGCCATGCTGCAAGCCTGTCAAGGCAAAAAAGACGGGACTGCTGCACAGATCAAGATGAGCGAACAAACCATCAATGGCAAATGTCATGTCCGTTTCCAGCCCACAGCCTCTACCTATTAATGCATAGGAATCAAGGCTTCACCACTAGCACCTTCGGGTGCTTTTTTATTGCGTGCTCTTTCATGCATACAGTTGACTATTCGTTTCCTGCAGAATATGGCTAAAGTCTTTATACTCAAGACCTTTAATGCGTCATGCAGATTAATCTTTGACTTTACAGTCACCAAGAAAACACCCCGAAAAGCTTGTACCGCAGGGGAAGTTGTTGCACGATTAGATCATTCCAAACCGTGTCAGTGAAGACAGGTTTTAGTTCATCTAAGATTATAACGCTGGTTCAACCAGTATTGAGGAAACCGATATGCCACAATACAAAGCGCCTTTACGTGATATGCAATTTGTGTTGCATGAATTATTAAATGCTGAACAACACTATGCAAATCTCCCTGCATTCCAAGAAAACGTAAGCCGTGAGCTGCTAGATCAGTACTTAGAAGCTGCGGCTGACTTCTGTGAAAACGAATTGTCTCCAATCAACCAGACCGGTGATCGTGAAGGCTGTACCTGGAATGACGGCGTTGTCACAACTCCGACTGGCTTTAAAGAAGCGTACCAAAAATACATCGAGCTTGGCTTCCCTTCTCTTTCTGCTGAAGAGCAATATGGCGGTCAAGGCTTACCGAACTCTTTAGGTATCGCGATTTCTGAAATGGTGGGTACTGCGAACTGGGCATGGGGCATGTACCCTGGCCTGTCTCACGGTGCGGTTCGTACTTTAGAACATCATGGTTCAGCTGAACAAAAAGACGCTTACCTGCCTAAACTGGTTTCAGGTGAATGGACGGGTACCATGTGCTTAACTGAATCTCATGCGGGTTCTGACTTGGGTATTATCCGTACTAAAGCTGAACCACAAGCGGACGGTAGCTACGCAATCTCTGGCGAGAAGATCTTTATCTCTGCTGGTGAACACGACATGGCAGAGAACATTATCCATATCGTACTTGCTCGTCTGCCAGGTGCACCGAAAGGTACCAAAGGTATCTCATTATTCATCGTGCCAAAATTCAACCTGAATGCTGACGGTTCGATTGGCGAGCGTAACGGCGTACGTTGTGGTTCGATCGAACACAAGATGGGTATCCATGGTAACGCGACTTGTGTCATCAACTTTGACAATGCTAAAGGCTTCCTGATTGGACCTGAAAACCGCGGCTTGAACTGCATGTTCACGTTCATGAACACAGCACGTATCGGTACAGCAGTTCAAGGTCTTGCAGCATCTGAAGGTTCATTCCAAGGCGCGCTTGCATACGCAAAAGATCGTCTGGCAATGCGCTCTCTTTCTGGTCCTAAAGCACCTGAAAAAGAAGCAGATCCAATCATTGTGCATCCTGCGGTACGTAACATGCTTTTAACTCAAAAAGCATATGCAGAAGGTGGTCGTGCACTGGTTTACCTGTTAGCACAATATGCTGACGTGGTTGAACATGCTGCAGAAGAAGCAGACCGTAAATTTGCAGACAACATCCTGTCATTGCTAACACCAATCGCAAAAGCATTCCTGACTGAAACCGGTTCTGAAGCTGCGAAACACGGTGTTCAGGTATTTGGTGGTCATGGCTTTATTTCTGAGCACGGTATGGAGCAGATCGTACGTGATACACGTATTGCTTGCCTGTACGAAGGTACCACTGAAATTCAGGCACTAGACTTGTTAGGCCGTAAAGTATTGGGTACGCAAGGTGCAATGTTGAAAGACTTCACCAAGATCATCCATAAATTTGCTGAAGCGCACAAAGACAATGCTGCAATGAAAGAATTCGTTGAACCATTGGCTGCCTTGAACAAAGAATGGGGCGATCTGACCATGCAGATTGGTATGCGCGCGATGCAAAACCCTGAAGAAGTGGGTGCGGCTGCAGTCGATTACCTCTACTTCTCTGGTTATGTCACTCTAGCTTACCTATGGGCACGTATGGCATTGGTTGCTCAGGAGCAACTGGCTGCGGGCACCACTGAGGTTGATTTCTACAATGCCAAAGTCACGACAGCACGCTTCTACTTCAAGAAAATCCTGCCACGCGTTCGTTCACACGTTGAAGTGATTGCGACAGGTGTAGAGCCATTGATGAACCTGGATGCGGAACACTTTGCATTCTAAGTTAGTCTCAGACTAGCTACATTTCAGAAAAAGGACGGTCAATCAACAGGCAGTCCTTTTTCTTTATAAAGAGTTACAGAATTAACCTTTAGTCGTCTAACATTCAGATTTTGAGTGTTTTAGACTGATTAAAACTCATTTAATCAAACAATAAACAGGTGACACACCATGCCAATTTATAACGCGCCACTTGCCGATATGAAATTCATCCTGAACGATGTCTTCAATGCAGAACAATTCTGGCAGGCCAATGAAAATCTAGCGCATCTGGATGCTGCGACAGCAGAAGCGATTCTTGAAGAAATGGCAAAATTTTCTCAAAACGTCATGCTTCCACTGAACCGTACAGGTGATGAAGAAGGCGCAAAAATTGAAAATGGTAATGTGACCACACCTGCTGGCTTTAAAGAAGCGTTCAAACAATATGCAGAAGGTGGCTGGATTGGTCTGGGCGCAGATATGGAATGGGGCGGCCAGGAAATGCCGAAAATGCTAACGGTACTTTCTGATGAAATGCTGTTTGCCACCAACCCGTCTTTCATGCTGTATCCATTGCTTTCTGTTGGTGCGGGCATGGCGCTGAACAGCTATGCTTCACAAGCACAAAAAGAAACCTATTTACCTAAAATTTATTCGGGTGAGTGGTCAGGCACCATGTGCTTAACCGAACCACATGCCGGTACTGATCTGGGTATTATCAAAACCAAAGCTGAACGTAACGAAGACGGCACTTATAGCATCAGCGGCACCAAGATTTTCATCACGGGTGGTGATCATGACCTGGCGGAAAATATTATTCACCTCGTTCTAGCGAAAACCCCAGATGCCCCTGCTGGCTCTCGTGGTATTTCCCTGTTCATCGTACCGAAATTCTTGGTCAATGAAGATGGTTCTATCGGCGAGCGTAATCCGGTCGGCCCAGGTTCAATCGAACACAAGATGGGGATCAAGGCATCTGCGACTTGTGTCATGAACTTTGACGGTGCGAAAGGTTACCTCGTTGGTAAAGAAAATGAAGGTCTCGCTGCAATGTTCGTGATGATGAACTATGAACGTCTGTCGATGGGTATCCAAGGCCTAGGTGCTTCTGAATTCGCTTATCAAAACGCTGCGCAATATGCGACAGACCGTTTACAGGGTCGCAGCGCGGCTGGCGTTCAATCACCAAACAAACCTGCGGACAGTATTCTAGTGCATGGTGATGTACGCCGTATGCTGCTGAATGTACGTGCCAATAATGAAGCTTCACGTGCATTCGCCGTGTATGTAGGTCAACAGTTGGATATCACCAAATTCTCGACTGATCCTGAAGCGGTGAAAAAAGCCAATGACCGTGTTGCGCTATTAACACCAATCGCGAAAGCGTATTTAACGGATACCGCATTCCAAGCGACATTAGATGCACAAATGGTCTTCGGTGGTCATGGCTATATCCGTGAATGGGGCTTGGAGCAATGTATCCGTGACCTACGTATTTCCCAGATCTATGAAGGCACCAACGGTGTACAGTCACAAGACTTGATCGGCCGCAAAACCATTAAATGTGGCGGCGAATATATCTCTGAATATATCTCTGAAATCCGTGACTTTGCCAATAGTCTGGATGCGGATCTAAACTTTATTAAAGATGCCACACTGGATGCAGCAACTGAAGTTGAATCGGTGACTCAGTACATTCTGGAAGCAGCACGAGAAAGCCATGACTTCCCGAATGCAACCGCAGTTGACTATCTGCACGCTGTAGGTCTGTTGAGCTTCTCTTATATGTTCGCGCGCATTACCAATGCAGCGAAAAATAAAGACGGTGAGTTCTATCAAAATAAAATCGCTCTGGCACGTTACTTTGTACAACGCATTCTGCCTGAACTGGCATTACGCATTACTAAAGTGAAATCAGGTTCTGACGTCATCATGAACTTCTCTGAAGATTATTTCACGACTCAAGCTTAAGCTAAAAATCTGCAATAAAAACGCCTGCATCAGCAGGCGTTTTTTATGAAAATGCAACAATTAAACTTTTTGAATTAGCAAGGTATCCGTCTGATTATTGCTTTTCGGATTCGAATGTTTATTCACAATTTTGATATTCCCCTCTGACTCTAAAGACTCGCAGAGCTCCACCACCTTTTGCATATCTTCAGCCTTAATGCCTACGCCGAGGATTAATTTTTTTCCGGCTTCTAATTGGCTAATTTTTGTTTGAATTTTATCTAACACTTTTTTCTCCTATTTATTCAATGTTACCACCCATACAATATAGCAATTTAGTCTAAAAAAAGCGCAAAAGTTCAAATAATTTAATCTTTATTTTTCATTCAATCATTCTGTGCATGATCTTTGCACGTTATTCTGCAACTATCTTTATTTCATATGAAAAATCAGGAGGATAATATGTCTAAATCACGTCCGAAAATTGAAAAATTTGAAGCTCTCCTCGACCGTCTTGGCAATCTTGCTGTAGAAAGCTTTCATTATATTGCGCTGTTTATTATTGGCTGTATGGTGATCTGGTCCGCTGGCCATACCGTCATTGACATTCTGACCGTGAAACAGTTCGCCACCATTGACGACATTCTTCTGTTGTTTATTTATCTGGAACTTGGTGCCATGGTCGGCATCTATTTCAAAACCAACCATATGCCAGTACGTTTCCTGATTTATATTGCCATTACTGCACTGACCCGTTTGCTGATTGCAGATATTCAACACACGCATAAAGCCAGCATGGATCTGGTGATTATTACCGGTTCGATTCTGATTCTGGCCTTTGCGATATTAGTGGTGCGCTATGCCTCATGGACTTATCCATCCGTGATTCGTGACAAACATAGTGAAAAGCCATTACCCCTTGGCAAAACACCGCGTCCAGAAGATGATGAATTGGCATAGTCTTTTAAGCCCTCTTTTTTTGCACTTCAGCTTAAAGTAATACTTAAGCCTCGTTTAGGGTTTTGGGAGATTTATCTCAAGCAATCTCTCCCTTGCGTAGCAGTGCTACTCATCTCCTCACAGGAGAGGGAACTATTTTGGTCTTTTTGAGTTATTGACGTTTATAACTGAATTATCCGTTCAGAGTTTAGAGCAGTTTAACGATTCGGCACCAGCACATAGCGTCCGTTTTCATAAATCCAGTAGCTGCCACGCGGTGGTGCTGGTAACCCTAAACGCTGCCAATCGGTAATTACCGTATATCTCGAACTTTCAATCCGGGCAACATTCGGATCACCATTGACCCAGCTATAACTATTCGAATTTTGATAAATAGTGGTCGGTGCCTGATAGTGAATGTTTAATCCACTTTGACTCTGTGCAGGTGGATAGCCCCAATATGGTGGTCGTTGCGGGTAATGTGGTCTTGGTGGCAGCGGACGTTGCGGATAATGCTGCCGTGGTGGATCATAAGATCGTGGAGCGCTGCGATAATTCGGTGTGGATCGATCTACACCACCATAACCCACCCAAGCATTGCCAGCCATACTTTGTGCAGAAGCTCCCAATAGCAATGCAGCCAATATTGCACTCGATAGTACGATTCTCATTTGAGCTTCCTCCGAATAATCTGCTTATATTTTAAACAAAATAGATGCAGAAAATATGGATAAGCTCGCTGGAGCTGCAATTTTTTGTAATGCGCTCGCCTATTTTCAATCTGACAGGCACGTCGGCAAGCTACTGCTTTATGCTAAAATTACTTTTTTTAATGTTTCGAGTTGAATACTGTGTCTGATTTAAATTTCGATCGTTTACATGAATATTTTTCTAAAGTGCCGAGTGTTCAGAAAGAACGGATTGATAGCTATGGTTCAGATGGCAAACAGGCATGGTGGTTTAAGTTTCAGATCAATGTCGATCATCCGCTGGCTTGGCAAACTGTGCAAGAATTAGGTCATGTCCTGAATTATATTTCTAAAAATGAACGTCTCCCAACTCAGTTTCTTCCAGTTTCGCCACCGCCATATATGAATGGTGTAGCCAAAGATTTCCTGTCTTGGGTGATCCAGTGTAATCACGCAGATTTCCCACCCGATGTAGTTTGTGACTGGTTAGAAGCGCGTTTACCAAATCCGGTTGATGATGAAGCGCAATGGAAAATTAAAACCGATATTTCTGAGCTGGATGAATTAACGGATAAAGAGCTGGATCAGCTGGTTCCGCCGAATCCAGAATCAAAAAGCTGATAATAAAAATTCCCCCTAACTCCCTCTTTTTCAAAGAGGGACTTTCCTCCCTTTTTAAAAAGGGAGGTCAGGAGGGATTTAAAATTAAAACGTCGACCAGCCACTCCATTCCATAAAACGGTATAGCCAGTATTTAAAGAACGAATCTTCTGCATATTGCGTATAGTCCACGCTCATGGAACGACCATTCAGATTTAACCATGTACCGTCAAAATATTGCTGGGCATCCTTGAACACTTCGGCCTGAGGCTGCCCCAACACGCGCATATTGGTTTCCAGATTATAGTTTTTCAGATTCCGTACGGTAAAATTAGCCGAGCCTAAAATCATTTCAGCTTGCTGAGCATTGCGCTTCATCAGTATTTTGCTATGACATTGCTCACCCTGAGTACGGCACCAGCGCACATCAATACCTGCTTTATGCAGTTCCCAAGCCACTTGCCGGTTTGGAATTCCGTTTTTCTCACGGCCAAAAGCATCTTTATTTGGATCGAGTAAAACCCGGACTTTGACACCACGCTCATGTGCCGCGATCAGGCTTTTAATAATTTTGCGCTCAGACAGATAAAACATCGCCAGATCAATCTGCTCATTAGTTTTGGCGGTCTGAATGAGATTCAAAATCGCATCATAAATAGCTTTTTCAGTTAGCACCTGAACTTGTGGCTGGCTGCTGTCTGCCTGAAAATCCCCGGCGACAATGGCAGGCATATTGGCTTGTGACATCATGCCGACAGATTGCTCGGTTTTCAGGATATCCACAGCGGTGCTACCCCAGACCAATAAACCGATATTGGAATGGCGTGAACTGCCATCATGCGGATTCATGGACGTGACCAGTGCTTTCCAGCCTTGATCGGTATCCACCACCATAGTTTTGCGATGATTGGCTTTAAAGTTAAACAAATCAAAATAACTGCGCAGGGTAATTTTTTCTGTTCCAAATGGATTCGGCAACCAGCCTGTTTCCGGATTATTGCCAATGCCCTGGCAACAGATATACCAGAAGCCGGACCAGCTTGGATTGGAAGCCCGCAACGGCGTCAGATTGGTTTCAATCACATCAATACCGTGCTGACGTAATTCCCGATACTGCTCGGATCTAATTCCACCATAAACCGAATTGATCGGATCGGTAATAAATTTGATTTCTACCTCAGGCTGCAGCAGACGTTTACTGATTAAAGCATCGCTCAGTTGTTGACTCAATGCCTGATGCTGCTGCGTAGATGCACCGGTTTGCTGATTAAATAAAAACATATCCAGCACAATCAGCGATTTGGCCTCTTCAATCATTTTCAGCATTTCATTAAAAATGCGATGATCTAAATGCTGTTTTCCTTCGGCATCCAGATAAGTCTGATCGGCCAGAAACTTGACTTCGGCATGACGCAGTTTGCCTGTGTAATTCAGACCTTCCGGCAAAGGCTTATACGTGTGGTAGATCGCCGAAGCCAGATAACCCACGGCCAGCATACTAATGATCAAAGCCACATAACGGCGATTCGACCAGTTTAATTTATTGTGAATTCGTTGAAAGATACGCATAAGAAAAAACCTAACCCAATATA
>JADHEF010000802.1_pt1 | contig 26386 bp, 27 predicted proteins | sample 8952391 | NCBI WGS metagenome assembly JADHEF01 (sample SAMN16124439, study PRJNA663245) | bioreactor sludge metagenome | isolation source: sludge (nitrite) | place: India:Bengaluru | collected 2019-02-28 | reverse complement strand
CCTCCCAGCGAGGCTCAGGAGATGAGCCTGTCACTACTTAACGCGAATTGAGCCTAATTTTTACCTGTCATTCTTTTTGGTGAAACTGCTTTGTGCTGTAGTTGTATTTACTTAGGGCAACAAAAAAGCCCCGATTAAGGGGCTTTTTGTTTGGCTAATCTCTTCTTTTCCCAAGTAGCTGCAACTTTCATAGCTCTTGCTGCTGATAACACTGGATCATTACGTATTCGTTCTAATGCAGCCTTCATCTTCTCTGACCTTGCTTTACGCTTTTCTGGATCAGCATTGATTTGTTCGTGAGCAGCTTTTAGTTTCGACTTGATAGCTTCTCGCTTTTCGCGGTCATTGCGAATCTCTTCTTGCACTTCTTTAGATCGAGCAATTTTCTTAGCCATCAATTCGGGATCATTGCGGACGCGCTCTGCTTCGGCTAATTTGATCGCTGACATCTTCTTGGCTTTGGCGTCTCGCCTTATCGGATCATTACGGAGTTCATCGTTTGACGCCTTAGAGTTTGCTGAACGGATCGCAAGTAATGCAGGGTCTTTCAAAGCAGCTTTTAACGATTCGCTCTGTTTTGCTCTAATAGTTGGGTCAAGCCCTCGCATTATCGCAGCTTGCCGTTTCGGGCTAAATTCTGAGAACTCGTAGATTGAAATGTACTCGCCTTTCTTGCTACCCGACTTGTGACGAACAAAGTCGCCTTTGCCATCAGGTATTAGATTAGAAGTATCCATTACAGCCTCACAACAGCACGTCAGCAGTGTCTTGCCACGTATCAGGTTCTTCTCTGTAAATTTCAGCAATCTTTACCGCAGTGCGAAGATCGAACTGCTTGAACGTTGCAACACGCGACTCGATGTATGTAAGCATTTCTTCACGTTCTGCTTCTGTATGCTCGTTCAACATTCCGTGCCTATAAACCATATAGCAAAGTTGAATGAACTTGTGTTCTGCATTGTCGTCGCTGATTGTCTGATGCAGACTACGCGACATAATAGCTTTTAAGTGTTCGTATTTCTTTGACTTAGCACTATTCGAGAAAGTACCGTTAGACAGGATGATTATCGAGCCTTCGGTTTCGAACTGCATCGGCAATCCTGCTAACGGTTTCGCAGTGATCCAACTCACGTGGCGCTTTGATGTATCTGTTGCAGCTTTGAGGATGTTGAGCGCGTCAATGTTTTCGAGTGTTGTATCTGTGTCGTCGAGAATAAGAATTTCTGTCTTACTCCGCATCTTGTAAATCCACATATACAACGCCATTGGCGTGATCTTACCTGCGACGACTTCGTATTTCTTATGGTTGTTTTGCTCCATAAACTTACGAACCATTGTCGTCTTGCCGACCCCTGCTGGCCCTTCTAAGATCAGTGGTCTTGCATTTACACCTTCTACTAACTTCTTGATGTGTCTGCCTACTGCTTCATATCGCTTATCGAGTGCAGAGAATTGCTCTTCGTACTCGTTCAAAAACTTGCTCATTCGTCTGCACTCTCTCTATCAGTTATTTCTTAGCTTTCCATCTTGCGACAGTAGCCGACTCAATATCAAGCAGCTTGGCAATCTCTGAGTTCGACTTGCCTTCTTTGACCAGTTTGAGGGCTTTCTCCTTGAGTTCTGGCGGGTAGACTGTCCGTTGCTTGCCAGTGCCAGCCTTCTTGCTATCGCCTAAGACTGACTTGAGTTCGGCAGCAGAGAAGCCGTAGTTCTTGATGTCGGCCTTGACCTTCTCCAATGCGTCAGCACGGCCAGCACTCCGCGCCTCTTCAACTTGCTTTGCAATTTCTTCCTGCTGCTTGAGTAGTTCTTCGAGAGTTGCCATGATTTTTCCCTTGTTGGTTGATGACCAGCAGGAAAATACGCTGTATGATGAAGCGCGTCAATAACTGAGGACAAGAAAGATGGCTGACGCATACGGAGCAGTAGTTTTATCGATGTCTGAGGGCTGCAAGGTCGATGAAGAGTTGCTGTTGAAAAAGCTTCGTGGTTTGCGTTGGAGCAATGACGGTAACGACACAGACTGGACGTTTGAAGACAACTGCTTCTGGTATCGATCTAACGTTCAATACCCGACTGCCCGACCAGTGCGAACCGAGACGTTGTATTTCATTGATGAAGACGGCGAGGAGCAGGAAGTACCAGCAAGCGAAGCAACGAAAGAACAATGGGACGCTATTTCAGGAACAGACGACAAACAAATGTCGTTGGCCGACATGAGCTACTACTTCCTCGATTGCGTCAAAAAAGGCAGCATAACAATCGCAGCCACAAGTAATGAGAAGTGCAAGTATGTTGAGTTTGAATCAGTGACTATTGATGGTGATGGTTGTGTATCGTATGTGTCTCACTTCGTTAGTACAGCAACTGGAGTAAAGACACAGTTTGAAGAATACAGCTTAGGGGATTGAGAAGATGAGGATGGAAGGGGTAGGCACGCTAACGTATTTGAATGCTCAATACATCGACGTTGCTGAGTGGGAATCACAAACGCCTGACGAGCGGAAAAATGATTTGTACGAGAGTTTAGATAACGACATCTTTGAAGATGTAGGCTGTGGTCACGATTACAGAACAATTTTGCTCAATACTATGAAGTTTTCTGACACTCAAGGCAACAGTTTTTCAGTCAATGAGTTAGTGCAAATGACCTCAAGCGAACTAATCTTGCGCGGCATTTTGAAAAGCGATGAATAAGACACTCACCTTCCGTGCTACAGCGCCAATCACATTCAGCGACACTTTTACCAATCCTGAATTCATCGACACTTGGCTAAGGTTGTGGGATGAGTCGGACGCTGCAACACGGAAAGAAGTGTTGTGGGACTCAATGGCAAGCTCGATGCCTGAGTGTGTCAATAAGGCGATCACTGATTATCAGATTGTCGGCAAGGACAAGACTTATACAGTTGAGCAGGTAATCAAGATGTCGGCTAATAAACTGGCCGAGCTTGGTATTTTCTAAGGGCAATGATGCGAATCTATTCAAAAGGAAGTATTGCTTACAACGGGCGTCATTCTCTCACCAAAGAACAGATCGAGGAATGGGACTCGCTAACAATAGAGCAGCGAGCCGAAATGTTAAATGATAAAGTATGGGATGATATGTGTGATGACGCACATACGATGAACAACGGATTTGACGACCGTATATCTGATGCGGCTGGCAATGCTGAGTTTTGGAGTGCAAACGGCGAAACGTTCAGCTACTCACAAGTAGCAGCTATGTCGTCAAGCGAACTAATCTTGCGCGGCATTTTGAAGAGCGACTAAGCGATCTTCGGTTTCTTACCAGCAATCTCTTCCGCAAAGTCTTTGGCGATATAGTGTTTATAGTGAGCCTCAATAACAGGCACGCTATTGCCGACTTGTGCCGCCAATGCTTGAATTGGCATACGCTTGTGGATCAACGCCTGCGTAATGTAGAAGTGTCTAAAGCTATACAGAGTCCGATCATCACCAGTGTTCGGCTCTGTTAGCAATCCACTGTCTGTTAGCAAGACCTTGAACGTAGATGCCAGCGTTGTGCAAGCTGTTTTCTGATCGATAGAAAATACAAACTCGTCAATTCGTTTTTCGATCACTTCGTCTAACGTCATTTTTGACAGCTTGGGATGACGCTGCAAAATACGTTCGAAGTATCTTATTGCAGAGTGACGAGCGATTAGCTCACGCGAACCTGTTTTGCCATCAACGTAGATTTGAAGGTAACGAACCCCGTCCTTTTCATACCACGTTAGATTCTTCCACTTGATGCCGTAGCTTTCTGTTCCTTGCCGCATTCCTGTATTTGCGAGAATCAAGAAGTAATCGTGCAGCAGTTCGCGTTTCTGTGTGATCTTGCCCTGCTTGCCTTGATGCTTCCACGAACGCGAGAACTCGTAAAGTTTCTTGTATTCAGCAAGCGAGAACGTTGGCCTCTTCTCGCCTTTCTCACCATCGTTCTTTAGGTTTGGAATTGATGACTGAGTTATGAAGCGTCGTTCTACAGCAGTATCAAAAATCCTGTTCAGTGCCGCGTTGTGAGTGTTGATTGTTGAATGCGCTGGATTGCCTTTGAACTGCTCTCGTCGCCAAGTTGCGAACTCAGCTAACGCGGCATAGTCGATGTTCTCTATGTTGCGTTTCTTGAAGAATGGAATGTAATACTTGTTGATGACTTCAATGTAGTCTTGATAGATGACTTTACCAACACCACTATCAAGAGCATCGCGCATCGTTTTGATGGCTAATTTTGCAACTGACTCGAACGAATGCGTTACGACGGTGTAGCCAGCTTTCGCTAACGCTCTGGCTTCGATGTATGCCTCAGTCGCTACGCTGCAAGCCTCGGCAAAATCTGTTTTCTTCGTCGTCTTGCGTATAGCGTGGCCGTCCAGCTTAAAGCCGTATTGCCATATCGTTTCGTTGGGTTTGATGTAGAGAGATACTTTACCGTCAAGTATCTTCTTTATTTTCTTGGGTGGTCTTGGCATTGTGCAACTCCTTTGCGAAGTTGCTTGTATTGTTGGTGCCCCGAGCCAGAGTCGAACTGGCACGCCTTGCGGCGGCGGATTTTCTTACCACTTCGTTTTTCAACGCCATCTTTCGATGTTCGTGGTCTGGAGCACGCCTTCACCATAACTGTATAAAACAGTCTTAGGTGCCCGCCGTCTGCTCTCTACACCTTCTATAACAATTTCTTGTTATAGCTTGGCTCGGCGTTGGCACGCTGATAACAGCACAGCTTTCACCGAGTTTGACGGGCTTCACTGTTAGCGTTTCCACTAACAGGCTCAATTTTATAGTTGGAGTCCGCTACGTCTACCGATTCCGTCATCGGGGCACGTAATAACAACTACTACATCAACAACACAAGCGGGATTATACACATAAAAGTATAATGCCGCCTTCGCGTGAGGCACTAAAAATCTTGCCTTAACTTTGCCTTACGTTTTTGTTACTTAACCACTTGAATTGACAGCGTTTTTAGTTAGTTGCAGTGCTTTTTGAATCCGCTGCGTCTACCGATTCCGCCACCTCGGCCAAGGTTCGTGTGAGACGAACCGAAGGAGGCCGAATTATCCTCGATTCAAGCCAAACCGACAAGCCGCACAAACGACTATTTTTGAACGCATGCTCACCCTCGACGATTTTGATTTCAACCTTCCGGACGAGTTAATCGCCCAGCATCCCGCCGCCGACCGCACCGCGAGTCGTCTGCTGCACGTACAGCCAGGAGCGCTTCACGACCGCCGATTCTCGGAGTTGCCTGAGCTCGTCCGACCCGGCGATCTGCTGGTTTTCAACGACACAAAGGTCATCAAGGCGCGCCTGTTTGGCAGGAAGGATAGCGGCGGACATGTAGAGGTGATGGTCGAGCGCATTGTCGATGCGCGCCATGCCGTAGCGCAGGTTCGCGCCAGCAAGTCGCCGAAACCCGGGTCGCGGATCATCGTCGAAGATGCCTTCACGTTCCGGGTGACCGGCCGAACGGGCGCTTCGTCAGAGTTCTTCGCGCTCGAACTGGAAGGTCCGGGCGACCTGCATGAACTGATCGAACAGAACGGGCGACTGCCATTACCGCCATATATCAGCCACGCCGCCGAGGTCGAGGACGAAACGCGCTACCAGACGGTGTTCGCGCAGAACGCGGGGGCTGTCGCCGCGCCGACGGCGGGGCTGCACTTCGACCAGGCGATGCTCGACCACCTGCAGGAAAGCGGCGTCGACCTGGCTTGGCTGACGCTGCACGTCGGCGCCGGCACGTTCCAACCCGTCCGCGTCCATAACATCGCCGAACACCGCATGCATTCCGAGCGTTTCGACATACCGGAGGCGACCGTCGCCGCCATCGAGCGAGCGCGCACACGGCAAGGCCGCGTCATCGCCGTCGGCACCACCAGTCTGCGCGCGCTCGAATCGGCAGCACAAGGCGGCAGACTCTGCGCCGGCAAGGCCGAGACCGACATCTTCATCACGCCGGGCTACCAGTTCAAGGTCGTCGACCGATTGATCACCAATTTCCACTTACCCAAATCGACCCTGCTGATGCTCGTCTCGGCCTTTGCAGGGGCCGACACGATCCGTTCCGCGTATCAACACGCCGTCGCCGAGCGTTACCGCTTTTTCAGCTACGGCGATGCCATGCTCCTTGAAAGACAGACCAATGCAATTTGAACTCCTCACCACCGACGGCGCCGCGCGCCGCGGCCGTTTGACGCTGGCGCACGGCGTCGTCGAAACGCCGGTGTTCATGCCGGTCGGCACCTACGGTACTGTCAAGGCGATGACCCCGCGCGACCTCAATGAGATCGGCGCACAGATCTGCCTCGGCAACACCTTCCACCTGTGGCTGCGCCCGGGGCTGGAGGTCATCGCCGCGCACGGCGGTCTGCACCGTTTCATGGGCTGGGACAAACCGATTCTCACCGACTCGGGCGGTTTCCAGGTCTTCTCGCTCGGCGCGCTGCGCAAGATCACCGAGGAAGGCGTCAAGTTTTCGTCGCCGATCAACGGCAACAAGCTGTTCCTGACGCCGGAAGAGTCGATGCGCATCCAGCACACGCTCAATTCCGACATTGTGATGATCTTCGACGAATGCACGCCCTACCCCGCTACCTATGACGAAGCCGCGAAGTCGATGCGGATGTCCTTGCGCTGGGCGCAGCGCTCACGTGACGAACACAACCGGCTCGCCAACAGCAACGCGCTGTTCGGCATCGTTCAGGGCGGCATGTACGAAGATCTGCGCGAAGAATCCCTCGCCGGACTGGCCGACATTGGCTTCAACGGCTTCGCCATCGGCGGTCTCTCAGTCGGTGAGCCGAAGGAAGAAATGGCGCGCATCCTGGCGCATACGACGCCGCGCTTGCCGCAGGACAAGCCGCGCTACCTGATGGGCGTCGGCACGCCCGAGGATCTGGTGCACGGCGTGCAGACCGGCATCGACATGTTCGACTGCGTAATGCCGACGCGCAACGCGCGCAACGGCCACCTGTTCACCCGTTTCGGTGACATCAAGATCAAGAATGCACAGCACAAGAACGATCCGCGCCCGCTCGACGAGACCTGCGGGTGCTACACCTGCCGGAACTTCTCGCGCGCCTACCTGCACCACTTGCACCGCGTTGGCGAGATTCTCGGCTCGCAGCTCAACACCATCCACAACCTGCATTACTACCAGGTGCTGATGCGCGAACTGCGCGAAGCCATCGTCGCCGGCACGCTCGCGGAGACTGTTGCGCGCTTCCATGCGGAGCGCAGCACCGAGGCCAGGGTGCTACAATAGCCCGCTTGTTTTTCGACGATCACCCGCACTTATTACTAGGAGACCAATGTGCTGATCAGCAACGCTTACGCTCAAACCGCCGGGGCCGCAGGCTCGATGGGCGGCCTCATGGAATTCCTGCCGATCATCCTGATGTTCGGCGTGCTTTACTTCCTGATGATCCGTCCGCAGATGAAGAAGGCGAAGGAGCACAAGGCGCTGGTCGCCGCGCTCGCCAAGGGTGACGAGGTGGTCACCCAGGCCGGAATCGCCGGACGCATCGCCAAGGTTGGTGACGACTTCATCTCCGTCGAAATCGCCGAAAAAGTAGAGGTCCAGATCCAGAAATCGGCCGTCGCGCTGGTTCTGCCAAAAGGCACCCTGAAGAACCTGTGAGTTCCGGCACAAAGAGAAGCGCCCTGACCGGCGCTTTTCTGTTTTGGCAGCCCGCATTCACCCTATATCAATAAAGTAATCGCGCACATGAACCGCTATCCGCTCTGGAAATACGTCATCGTTGCCTTCGCGCTGATGATCGGCTTCATCTACACCCTGCCCAACTTCTTCGGCGAATCGCCGGCAGTCCAGGTCTCCAGCGCCAAGGCAACGCTCAAGGTCGACCTCAAGACGCTTGAGCGCGTGGAAAGCACGCTCAAGGACGCAGGGGTCGCCCACAACGGCACCTTCTTTGATGCCAGCGGCGTCAAGGTCCGTCTGAACGACACCGATACGCAGCTAAAGGCCAAGGACCTGCTTGAGAAGACCTTCAACCCCGATGCTACCGACCCGCAATACGTCATCGCCCTGAACCTGCTTTCCAGTTCGCCGCAATGGCTGACCAACCTGCATGCCCTGCCGATGTACCTCGGCCTCGACCTCCGTGGCGGCGTGCACTTCCTGCTGCAGATCGACATGAAGGGCGCACAGACGAAGCGCCTCGACTCGATGAGCGCCGACCTGCGCAGCCTGATGCGCGACAAGAACGTTCGTCACGGCGGCATCAACCGCGAAGGCGAGCGCATTACGCTGCGCTTCCGCGACGAGGAAACGCGCAGCAAGGCGCGCATCGTTCTCGAAGACAACCAGCCCGACCTGCAACTCACCGACCAGGGCGAAGGTTCTGATCTCAAGTTGGCCGCCACGTTGAAACCGGAGGCGCTCAAGCGGATCCAGGAACTCGCTGTCAAGCAGAACATGGGAACCCTGCACAACCGGATCAACGAGCTTGGTGTCGCCGAGCCGGTCATCACGCAGCAGGGCGCCGACCGCATCGTCGTTCAGTTGCCGGGCGTGCAGGATACGGCCAAGGCGAAAGACATTCTTGGTCGCACGGCGACGCTGGAAATCCGCATGGTCGACGACACGCCGGGCCTGCTTGAGGCTGCGCTGGGTGGCCAGGTTCCGTTCGGAACAGAGGTGTATGTCGAACGTGGAGGACGTCCGTTGCTGGTCAAGAAGCAAGTCGTACTGACCGGTGACCGCCTGACCGACGCGCAAGCCGGCTTCGACAGCCAGACGCAGGAACCGGCCGTGCATCTGAGCCTCGACTCGGCTGGTTCGCGCATCTTCAAGGACATCACGCGCGAGAACGTCGGCAAGCGCATGGCTATCCTGCTCATCGAAAAGGGCAAGGGCGAAGTCGTCACCGCTCCGGTCATCCGCACGGAAATCGCCGGCGGACGCGTGCAGATTTCCGGCAGCATGACCACGGTCGAAGCCAACGACACCGCGTTGCTGCTGCGCGCCGGCTCGCTCGCGGCACCGATGGAAATCATCGAGGAACGGACCATCGGCCCGAGCCTGGGTGCCGAGAACATCAAGAAGGGCTTCCACTCGACGATGTGGGGGTTTGTCGCGATTGCCGTTTTCATGATCGGCTACTACATGCTCTTCGGCGTGGTGTCCGTCGTTGCGCTGGCGTCGAACCTGCTGTTCCTGATCGCGCTGCTCTCCTTGCTGCAGGCAACCCTGACCCTGCCCGGCATTGCGGCCATCGCGCTGACATTGGGCATGGCAATCGACTCGAACGTGCTGATCAACGAGCGCATACGTGAAGAGCTACGCCAGGGGGCGACGCCACAAGCGGCGATTCACACGGGTTACGATCGCGCGTTCGACACGATTCTCGACTCGAACATCACAACGCTGATCGCCGGTATTGCGCTGCTCGTCTTCGGTTCGGGCCCGGTGCGCGGCTTTGCCGTAGTCCATTGCCTGGGCATCATGACCTCTCTGTTCTCGTCGGTCGTCGTCTCACGTGCGCTGATCAACCTGATCTACGGCCGTCGCCGCAAGCTCGAATCGCTGTCGATCGGCCAGATCTGGAAGCCGGGCAACAGCACCTCTGCGACATCAGCCAAATAAGGACGTACGAAGATGGAATTCTTCCGCTTTAAAAAAGACATCCCGTTCATGCGCCACGCGCTGGTGTTCAACGTCATTTCGTTGGTCACCTTCCTGCTGTCGGTGTTCTTCCTCTTCTACAACGGTTTGCACCTTTCCGTGGAGTTCTCGGGCGGTACGCTGATCGAAGTAAACTACTCGCAGGCGGCGGACCTTGAAAAGATCCGCAGCGGGCTGAGCAAGGCAGGTTATACCGACACCACCGTCCAGAACTTCGGCTCCAGCCAGGACGTCATGATTCGCCTGCCACTGAAGGAAGAGCAGAATTCGGCGAAGATCGGCGAGTCGGTGATGGCCGCCCTCGATGCCGAAGCACCCGGCGCGACGCTTCGCCGCGTCGAGTTCGTCGGCCCGCAAGTTGGCAAGGAACTCGCCGAAAACGGCTCGATGGCGCTCCTCCTCGTGATCATCGGTATCGTCGTTTATCTGGCGATCCGCTTCGAGTGGCGCTTTGCCGTCTCGGCGATCATCGCCAACCTGCACGACGTGGTGATCATCCTCGGCTTCTTCGCCTTCTTCCAGTGGGAGTTCTCGCTGCCGGTCCTCGCAGCGGTGCTCGCCGTGCTTGGTTACTCCGTCAACGAGTCGGTTGTCGTCTTCGACCGCGTGCGCGAAACCTTCAAGAAGGTGCGCGGGCTGACCACGCCGCAGGTCCTCGACCACGCGATCACCAGCACGATCTCGCGCACGGTCATCACGCACGGATCGACGCAGCTGATGGTGCTCTCGATGCTGCTCTTCGGCGGCGAGACGCTGCACTACTTCGCCGTCGCGCTGACCATCGGCATCTGCTTCGGCATCTACTCGTCGGTGCTCGTCGCCAGCCCGCTGGTCATGTGGCTCGGCGTCTCGCGCGAGAACTTCATCAAGGTCAACAAGCAGGTCGAAGGCGCCAACAAGGACGGAGCCGTCGTCTAGCGCCGAACTCGCTCCAGGATGACGCCATCCGAACCGATGGCTTTACGGGCGCCAATTGGCGCCCGTATTATTTCGTACGTCAGCCACGTCGGAGTCATGGAGCGAACGATGAATACCCAACGTATCAAAGTCTGGGATTTGCCAATACGTATCTTTCACTGGCTGTTGTTCCTCTTGATTGTTGGAGCGATCGTTACAGGAAAGGTTGGCGGCGGCGCGATCGAATGGCACGGAAGGATTGGGCTGGCCATCATCGGCCTCCTCGTCTTTCGCATCGTCTGGGGTTTCATCGGTTCAAGCCACGCGCGCTTTTCCAGCTTTGTGCCGAGGCCGTCATCACTGCGCGCCTATTTTCGCGGAGAGTGGAAAGGCGTCGGCCATAACCCGCTTGGCGCACTCTCCGTTCTCGCCCTGCTCGTCCTGATCGGCGTTCAGGCCGCCACGGGGGTATTCAGCAACGACGACATCGCCTTCCGAGGACCGCTCGTCGATCTCGTCTACAAGTCGTTGAGCGATTGGCTAACGGGCATCCACCGGTTGTCGATCAACGCCCTAATCGCCTTGATCGCCCTGCACCTTGCCGCCGTTCTGTTTTACGCCAAGGTCAAGAACGACAACCTGGTGAAGCCGATGCTGACCGGTTGGAAGGAAGTACAACGGGGTCAAGGAGAATCCGCGACGGGCGGCGGCCCGATCGCCTTTGCCGTGGCGCTCGCCGTCGCACTTGGCGCTGTCTACACAGCTTCCGGCGAGTGGATCGAGCGCCCTTCCCCAGAGGTCAAGACAAACGCTTCAACGCCTGCGTGGTAGCGGCAGGCAGAGCGCCAACCGGCCCGATCAGTTCTTACGGAACTCGTCGTGGCAGGCTTTGCACGTCCCGCCAGTCTTTCCGAACTGCGCCTTGACCGCGGCAGCGTCGCCAGTCGCGGCGACCTTGGCAAGTTCGTTTGCTTCCTTGATGAAGTTCATCGCCAGTTCCTTGACCTTGTCGGGCTGCTCGAAGAACTCTGGCCTGACCCGCGTCTTCTCGCCGGCGACCTCTTTTTCCGTGCCAGGGGCGAACAGTGCCCCCATGCCGGAATTGGCGGTCGCCGCCACGAGATTCGCTGCTGCGATCACCTGATCCTTGTTGAAGTCGCCGTCGACATTCGCCTTGATTTTGCCCATGTTCCAAGCCATGAAGCTATAGCCGGACTTTCGGATCTTGATCATTTCCTCTGGTTTCAAGGCCTGTGCAGAGGCGGCTCCGGCGAGGCTGACGAGGACGGCTGCGGCGACTGCGGACGCGACGATATGCTTCATGAATGGACTCCCGGTTGAGAACGATCGATGCCAACGACAAGCGCCCTCTCCCAGCGACGCTTCCGACGAGGTACAGCCAGTTGCCGGCTTACCTACGCGGCATTAGGCAGCGCCGCCCACTGGGAAGTTCATCGGCGACCGATCAAAGCGCAAAGACATGCTTGATGCGTAGCGTCTTCTTCTCTTCGATCAAGCCGAGCAGTCGATCGATGTTTGGGTGCTTTCCGGGAAGCTGACGAGCGTCTTCGGCGTGTTCGGCGAAGAGTTCCAGTCCCTTGCGCGCCGCGTCCGGCGTGATGGCGCCATAGGTTTGCGCCAGGTGGTTGTAGACTGCCAGCGATCCTTGGCTCCCAGCCTTGTTCTCGATCGCGGCAACAACATTGCCATCGGCATCGAGCAGATTGATCGCCGCGAGATGCGAAATCCCGGGCAGTTTTTTCAGGTTTGCAGCGAATTGCGACACGTTTTCAACTCCTGTTGAACTTCCGTTCAACTCAATTTCATGGCCGCCGATGACGGACCATTGCCAGAATCAGGCCGGTGGTCAGGCCGGCCACAACAACCGCGAACGTTCGCCCCCAGGTCGCGCGGTCGAGCCCGATCGCAAGCGTCCAAGCAACCGCCACTAGGCATCCAACGAAAGCGCCGAACAACGCGCCTTTGAAGGCGGCGCGCATCAAGGCCGCCCGCCGCCCACCTTCGCCGCAGCAGTAAGGGCAATAGATCGAACCGTTGGGCACGTCCCGGCCGCAGCCGGGACAGACGACGAAACGAGGCGCCTGGCCTGCCATCAGATCCGGCGCGCCAGTTCGACGGCCTTGCCGGTGTAATCCCAAGGCGTCAGTTTCAGCAACGCCTCCTTGGCCTCCGCCGGAATTTCCAGCGTTCGCACGAACTCCTGCATGCCTTCGCGCGACACGCGGTTGCCGCGCGTCAGTTCCTTGAGCTTCTCGTACGGATTGGCGATGCCGTAACGACGCATCACCGTCTGGATCGGCTCGGCCAACAGTTCCCAGTTGGCATCGAGATCGGTGCACAGGCAATCGGCGTTGGCTTCCAGCTTGTTCAGGCCGCGCAGCAGCGAGTCGTAGGCGAGCAGCGTGTAGCCGAGCGCCACCCCCATGTTGCGCAGCACGGTCGAGTCGGTGAGATCGCGCTGCCAGCGCGAGATCGGCAGCTTCTCGGACAGGTGGCGCAGCACGGCGTTGGCCAGCCCAAGGTTGCCTTCCGAGTTCTCAAAGTCGATCGGGTTGACCTTGTGCGGCATCGTCGACGAGCCGACTTCGCCGGCCTTCAACTTCTGCTTGAAGAATCCGAGCGAGATATAGCCCCAGACGTCGCGGTCGAGGTCGATGAGGATTGTGTTGACGCGTGCGAAGGCGTCGAACAGCTCGGCCATCGCGTCGTGCGGCTCGATCTGGATCGTATAGGGATTGAATTCGAGGCCGAGCGACTCGACGAAGCGCTTCGCAAACGCCTCCCAGTCGTAAGCCGGATAAGCTGCCAGATGCGCGTTGTAGTTGCCTACCGCGCCGTTGATCTTGCCCTGCAGGCTGACCTCGGCGATGCGCTTGCGGCCACGTTCCAGGCGGTAGACGACGTTGGCCATCTCCTTGCCCAGCGTGGTCGGCGTCGCCGGCTGACCGTGCGTGCGCGACATCATCGGCAGCGCCGCGTGTTCGTGCGCCAGCTCGCGCAGGCGTGCGATCGTCTTGTCCAGCGCCGGCAGCATGACTTCGTCGCGCGCTGCCTTGAGCATCAGCGCGTGCGACAGGTTGTTGATGTCTTCGGAGGTGCAAGCAAAGTGGATGAACTCCGAAACACGCATCACCTCGTCGTTCCCGGCCAGTTTCTTCTTGATCCAGTATTCGAGTGCCTTGACGTCGTGGTTGGTGACAGACTCGATTTCCTTCACCTCGGCCGCCTGCTCCGGGCCGAAAGTCGCCACCAGCTGATCGAGCGCCGCGACCGTTGCCGACGAGAACGCCGGAATCTCGGCGAAGTGCGATTCAGCGGCGAGCGCCTTGAGCCACTCGATCTCGACGAGCAGGCGCCGACGGATCAGAGCGGCCTCGGAGAACTGGTCACGCAGGGGATCGACCTTGGCGGCATAACGGCCGTCAAGGGGCGACAAGGCGGTAAGGGTATTGAAAGACATGGGGTTCATCCTTTGCGGTAAGCTTTGCATTTTACCCGGCAGTCAAAACCGGCGGCAAATCGATCACATGCCGGGTGTTATACTCCGTTGGCTTAACAAACTCACGACTACCCTACAGGCAACCCATGAAGCTTATCGGATCGTTGACCAGCCCTTACGTTCGCAAAGTGCGCATCGTTCTGGCCGAAAAGAAGATCGAATACGAGTTCGAGCTCGACTCGCCGTGGTCGCCGGAGTCGAACGTTCCCAACATCAACCCGCTGGGCAAGATTCCCGTGCTGGTCCTTGACGAGGAAACGATATTGTTCGACTCGCGCGTGATCAGCGAGTATCTCGATAATGTCGCGCCGAACAACAAGCTGATGCCCGCGCCCAACCGCGAGCGGACTGAAGTCAAGCGCTGGGAGGCGCTGGCCGACGGTATCTGCGACGCTGCCGCGCTGATCTTCCTGGAAAAGAAGCGCCCGGTCGAACGACAGGACCCGGACTGGATCTCCCGCCAGGAGAGCAAGCTGATCCGTGGGCTCGACTACATGGCCGAGCAGCTCGGCGAACACGCCTGGTGCATGGGCAACCACTTCTCGCTGGCCGATATCGCCACCGGATGTGCGCTCGGCTACCTGGCGTTCCGCTTCCCGGAGATCGACTGGAGCATCAAGCACCCGAATCTCGCCCGACTTTACGACAAACTGATGCAACGCCAGGCATTCGCCGACACGATTCCGAAGGTGGTGTAGTCACCGGATCGCCCCCCCCAACCAAGGCCTCCGATCGGAGGCCTTGTCGTTTCAGCGCCCCTCGGCCCGCGCGGCAAGATAGATCCCGAGGAGCAACAACACGAAGCCCGTCCCTTGCAGCAACGCGAAGGACTCGTCGAAGAACAGCCACGCCAGCACCGCGCTGCCGACCGGTTCACCCAGGGTAACGACGGCGACGAAGGTCGGCGAGACGTGCTTGAGCGACCAGTTGTACGAGGTGTGTCCGAGAAGTTGCGGTCCAAGCGCCATGCCGAGCGCGACGAGGTACGCCGGTAGCGCGTAACCGGTGAGCGGCACGCCCGCGCCGCCGCAGGCGAGCAGTAGGAAGATCGACGCCACGCCGTAGGCCAGCCAGACGTAGGCCGGCAACGGCATGTTGGCGCGCAGGCGGCGGCCGATCAGCAAATAGGCCGAGAAGCACCAGCTGCCGACGAGCGCGAGGAAATTGCCGAGCAGCGGATTGCTGCCCGGCGCGCTGTTGCTGCTGTCGCTCCAGAAGATCAGCAGGCTGCCCGCGATCGAGATCGCCATGCCGACGAGCATCAACGGCCTCGGCCTGTCGCCGAACAGGAAGAAGGACGCAAGGCCGATCCACAGCAGATTGGTCGTCACCAGCGCCGTACTGCTGGCGACCGAGGTGTATTCGAGCGAACTTATCCAGGTTGCGAAATGCAGCGCGAGGAAGAATCCGGCGCCGAGCGCGAGCACGCCCTGGCGCCGGTTCAACGCGAGTAACACGCGGCGCGAACGCCACACGGCGACCGGCGTGATCAGCAGGGTCGCAAAACCGAGGCGCATGGCGGCAATCGCCAGCGACGGCAAGCCGAAGCCCTGCGCAAAGCGCGCTAGCACCGCACCGAACGAGATGGCAATCAGGCCAATGCCGAGGACGGCGAAGGGCAGCCAGCGTGGAGGCGAAGCGTCGCGGCTCATTTCGGGCGCTGATTATCCTGCCGCATGCCCGCCTTCAAGATAGGCCGCGCGCACCTCGGGGCTGGCCAGCAGTTCCTTGCCGGTACCCGAGAGGATGATCTGCCCGTGCTGCAATACGTAGCCGCGATGCGCCGCGCGCAGGGCGTGGTGCGCGTTCTGCTCGATGAGCAGAATGGTCATGCCGTGATCGCGATTCAGTTCGCGGATGATCTGGAAGATCTTCTTGATGTAGAGCGGCGCCAGGCCGAGCGACGGCTCGTCGAGCAACAACAGCTTCGGCCGCGCCATCAGCGCGCGCGCGATGGCCAGCATCTGCTGCTCGCCGCCGGAGAGCGTGCCGGCGCGCTGTTCGCAGCGTTCTTCGAGGATCGGGAAGAGCGAGAACATGCGCTTGAGATCGACCGCCAGATTGGTCGGATCGGCCAGCACCGCGCCCATCTGCAGGTTCTCCATGACGGTCATGCGCTGAAAGATGCGCCGCCCTTCCGGCACCAGCGAGATGCCGCGCCGCGAAATCGCGTGCGTCGGCAGCTTGGTGATGTCCTCGCCGTCAAAGATGATGCGCCCGCCCGATGCGCGCGGCTGGCCGAAGAGCGACATCAGCAGCGTCGACTTGCCGGCGCCGTTGGCGCCGATCAATGTGACGATCTCGCCAACCTGCACATCGACGTCGATGCCTTTCAGCGCATGGATGTGGCCGTAGTGGGCATGGACGCCCGCCAGCTGAAGCATCATGGCGCGACCTCCGCGTGCAGTTCTTCGTCGGCGTCTTCCTCGCCGAGGTAGGCCTTGATCACGTTCGGATCGTTCTGGATTTCGTGCGGCGTTCCTTCGGCGATCTTGCGTCCGTAGTTGAGGACGCAGATATGGTCGGAGACGTTCATGACGACACTCATGTCGTGTTCAATCAGGAGGATGCTGACGCCTTCGTCATTGGCGAGATGGGTCAGCAGTTCGTTGAGTTCGCCAGATTCGCGCGGATTCAAGCCGGCCGCCGGCTCATCGAGACAGAGAAGAATCGGATCGACGCACAGTGCGCGCGCGATTTCGATGCGCCGCTGCGTCCCGTACGGCAGATCGCCGGCCGCGAGATCAGCCTTGTCGATGAGATTCAGCCGCTCAAGCCAGCCGACCGCCTTCTCCATCGCGAGTGCCTCGGCCGCGCGATACGACGGCAGGCCGAACAGCCCGGCGATCGAGAAGCGCGACGCGGCCTGTAGCGCGTTGTGCTGCGCGACGATCAGGTTCTCGAGCACCGTCATCTTGGGGAACAGCCGGATGTTCTGGAAGGTGCGCACAACCTGCGCCCGCCGCGCCACCTGGTGGCTGGGCAAGGTCTCGAGGCGCATCGTCCCGCGTTGCGGATGATTCAGGCGGACGCTGCCGACGGTCGGCTTATAGAAGCCGGTCAGGCAGTTGAAGAAGGTCGTCTTGCCCGCGCCGTTCGGCCCGATGACGGCGGTGATCTTGCCGGCCGGCACGTCGAGCGACAGATCGTCGATCGCGGCCAGGCCACCGAAGCGCATGGTCAGGCGTTCGACGCTGAGAATCGGCTGGGTATTCATACCTTTCCTCCCTTCGTCGCATAGCGCAGCGTCGGCTCGCGGTGCGAAAGGATGCCGCCCGGCTTCCAGACCATGATCAGGATCATCGCGGCGCCGAACAGCAGCATCCGGTACTCGGCGAAATCGCGTCCAAGTTCGGGCAGCAGGACAAGGACCAGCGAGGCCAGCACAACACCGAGCTGGCTGCCCATGCCGCCGAGCACGACGATGGCGAGGATGATCGCCGACTCGTTGAAGGTGAACGACTCGGGCGAGATGAAGCCCTGGCGGGCGGCGAAGAAGACGCCGGCGAAACCGCCGAGCATGGCCCCGAGCGCAAAGGCCGAGAGTTTGACGTTGCGCACGTTCATGCCCATCGCCTTGCAGGCGATCTCGTCCTCGCGCATCGCCTCCCAGGCGCGGCCGACCGGCAGCTTGCGCAGGCGCTTGACGAACAGGTTCGTAAGCAAAGCCAGCGTGAGGATGAGGTAATAGAGGAAAACGATGCGATGCGCCGGCGTGTATTCCAGTCCGAAGAAGGAAGCAAACGTCGGATCGTCGCCCGGCGGCTTGAACGGCAGCCCGAAGAACGACGGACGCGGAATCGACGCGATGCCGTTCGGCCCGCCCGAAAAGTCCGTCCAATTCACCAGGATGACGCGAATGATTTCGCCGAACCCGAGCGTGACGATGGCGAGGTAATCGCCACGCAGCCGCAAGGTTGGCCAGCCGAGCAGGATGCCGAAGGTCGCGGCGATGGCGCCCGCGACGGGCAGCGCCTCCCAGAAACCCCAGCCGAATTGCGTCGACAGCAGTGCGTAGCTGTAGGCACCGACCGCATAGAACGCAACGTAGCCGAGGTCGAGCAGACCAGCGAGACCGACCACCACGTTCAGTCCCCAGCCGAGCATCACGTAGATGAGCACCGTTGTCGCCGTGTCGATCACGTAGCGGTTGTCCGCATAGAAGAACGGCATGACGATCGAAATCCCGAGCGCCACCCAGCCGACGATGTTCAGCGCCTTGTTGCCGCCGGCGAGGACAGGCGCCTTGCCGGCGCCCGACTGTGCCTTGGCGAGCTTGCGCCGTTTGATGCCGTCGAGCACGAAGCGCAGCACGAGCCGCCCGACGAAGACCACGGCGAGGAAATAGCCCAGCACCGGCCAACGTGTCGCCACCTGCAATGCGCCACCCTGATCGACCGTCGTCAGGCCAATCATCGGAATGCCCAGCCACAACGCGATCGCCGTGATGACTGCGGCGTCCTTCATACGCTCGGCCGGCGTCGGCGCATCGGGAGCGAAAACAAGACCGGACATCAGACTTTCTCCACTTCAGGACGGCCGAGCAGACCGGACGGACGGAACATCAAGACGAGAATGAGGATCGTGAAGGTCGCCACGTCCTTGTACTCCGCCGCCAGGTAGGTCGACCAGAAGGCCTCGATCAGCCCGATGATCAGGCCGCCGAGCATCGCGCCGGGCAGCGAGCCGACGCCGCCGAGCACGGCCGCCGTAAAGGCCTTGATGCCGGCGACGAAGCCGATATAGAAATCGACGACACCGTAATAGACAGTGACCATGACACCGGCCACCGCGGCAAGCGAGGCGCCGAGCATGAAGGTCAACGAGATCGTGCGGTCGACGTCGATGCCGAGCAAGGCGGTCATCGTGCGATCCTGCTCGCACGCGCGTTGCTGGCGGCCGAACGAGGTGCGTGTGATCAGCCAGGTGAAGCCGACCATCAGCGCGACGGTAACGACAACGATGAGAATCTGCGAGTAGGAAACGCGCGCCGTGAAGCCGTCCATCGTCAGCAAGTCGATGCCGCCGACGACCATCGGCGGGATCGGCTTGACACGCGCGCCTTGCGTCAGCTGCACCATGTTCTGCAGGAAGATCGACATGCCGATCGCCGAGATGAGCGGTGCCAGCCGGGTCGAACCGCGCAGCGGCCGATACGCCGTGCGCTCGACAGCCCAGCCATAGACCGAGGTGAACAGTACCGCGAAGAGCAGGACGACGCCCAGCGCCAGCGGGATTGAACTGATGCCGAGCGCCGCGAGCAGCGTGAACGCGGTGACGGCGATGAAGGCGCTGACCATGTAGATATCGCCGTGCGCGAAATTGATCATGCCGATGATCCCGTACACCATCGTATAGCCGATGGCGATCAACCCATAGACGGCCCCGAGCGTCAGGCCGTTGATGAGTTGTTGCAGAACTAGAGCCATAAGAACCCTTTGTTTGAAATTCTGTCGCCGCAGAAGCGGCGCGTTTCCCGAATTACGTCCTGCCAGCGCTCAAACCACACGCCGGACCGCAAAAAACCCGAAATTCTAAAGCCTGCGGCGCCGTCTTGGCACCATTCTTGCCGCCTTTGCGAACAATCCCCGTTATCCCGGCTTTCGTCGGGATGACGGCTGCGTGGCCAGCACTTTCCTACGCATCGTCCTCGGCGAGCGACATCAGGTTGGCGTTGCCGCCTGCCGCCGTCACATCGACCGACAAGGTGCGTTCGCAGGCGAAGCGGTACAGGTAGTGCGGACCGCCAGCCTTCGGTCCGGTGCCCGACAGGCCCTCGCCACCAAACGGCTGCACGCCGACGACGGCGCCGATGATGTTGCGGTTGACGTAGGTATTGCCGACGCCCAGGCGCCGCGTGATGCGCGCCACCGTCTCGTCGATGCGGCTGTGGATGCCGAGCGTCAGGCCGTAGCCAGTCTCGGCAATGGCGTCGCACACCTTGTCCAAATCCTCGGCCTTCCAGCGGATTACATGAAGGATCGGCCCGAACACCTCGCGTTCCAGCCGCGCCAGCGAGTCGATTTCGTAAGCACGCGGAGCGAAATAGGTGCCTTTCGCCGCAAGTTCCTCGTCGAGGTTGCACGTGTAGATCGGAGTCGCGAAACTGTCGAGCCGGCGTGTGTGCTTTTCGAGCACCTTGAGCGCCGCCTCGTCGATCACCGGCCCGACATCGGTGCGGAAATCGGATGGATCGCCGATCGTCAGCTCCTGCATTGCACCGCGCAGCATCTCGACGACCTTGCCGGCAATGTCGGCCTGCACGAAGAGCACGCGCAGCGCCGAACAACGCTGTCCCGCCGAATTGAAAGCGGAAGCCACGACGTCACGCACGACCTGTTCCGGCAGCGATGACGAATCGGCGATCAATGCGTTCTGCCCGCCCGTTTCGGCGATCAGCGGAACAATCGGCCCCGGCTTGTCGGCCAGCGATTGCGCGATGAGGCGCGCCACCTCGGTCGAACCGGTGAAGGCGACGCCGGCGCAACGCCGGTCGGCGACCAGCGCGGCACCGATCCGGCCGTCACCTGGCAGGAAGCACAGCGCGTCGGCCGGTACGCCCGCCTGGTGCAGCAACTGGATCGCCTGCGCGCCGATCAGCGGCGTCTGCTCGGCCGGTTTGGCTACGACCGTATTGCCGGCCGCCAGAGCGGCGGCGATCTGGCCGACGAAGATGGCCAGTGGGAAGTTCCACGGGCTGATGCAGACGAACACGCCACGCCCGTGCAGGGAAAGCGTGTTGCGCTCGCCCGTGGGCCCCGGCAGCTGGATCGCCTCGGCGAACTTCTCGCGCGCCTGCGCCGCGTAGTAGCGGCAGAAGTCGATTGCCTCGCGCACTTCGGAGAGTGCATCGCTTGGTGTCCGCCCACCCTCGCGCACGATGAGCGCGATCAGATCGGTCAAGCGATTCTGCATCATGGTCGCCGCGCGGTCGAGAATCGCCGCGCGCTCGACGGCTGGGGTCGACTCCCAGGCATGGAAGGCGGCCTGTGCCTTTTCCATCGCCCGCGCCGCATGGTCGGGCGTCGCCGCGACGACCTCGCCAACTTCGTCGCGCTTGTCGGCCGGCGAATTCACCGGCGCACTCTCACCCGTCATCACCTGGCCGCCGATCACCGGCGCGGCAAAGTAGTTCACGGATTTGCTGCTCTCAATCGCCCGGCGTACCGCGTCGAGCGTCGTCTTGTCGTTCATGTCCAATCCTTCACTGTTGGCGCGCTCGGCGCCGAAGAGGTCGCGGGGAAGCGAAATGCGCGGGTGGCGCTTGGTCAAGAGCCGAGCGACCTTATCGACCGGATCGGTGAGCAACGCTTCGATCGGCAGGTCGGCGTCGGCGATGCGGTTCACGAAGGACGAGTTCGCCCCGTTCTCGAGCAGCCGGCGCACGAGGTATGCCAGCAATTCCTCGTGGCTGCCGACCGGCGCATAGATGCGGCAGGGGCGGTTCCATTGATCCTTGCCGACGACCTGGTCGTAGAGTTCCTCGCCCATGCCATGCAGGCGCTGGTACTCCCATTCGTCACAGCCGGCAGTCGCGGCCATTTCGGCCACGGCCGCCAACGTATGCGCGTTGTGCGTGGCAAACGCCGGGTAGAAGGCAACGGGATCGGCGAACAGCCGCCGCGCACAGGCGAGATACGAGACGTCGGTCGACGCCTTGCGCGTGAATACCGGGTAATCGGTGAGGCCGCGTTCCTGCGCCAGCTTGATCTCGGCATCCCAGTAAGCGCCCTTGACCAGCCGCACCATGAGGCGGCGCTTGGCGCGATGCGCGAGATCGGCAAGCCAGTCAACGGTTGCCAACGCGCGCTTCTGGTACGACTGCAGGGCGACGCCGAGACCATCCCAGCCGGCAAGCTCGTGGTCAAGCGCAAGCGACTCGATCAGATCGAGCGAAATCTCCAGCCGGTCCATTTCCTCGGCGTCGATCGTGAAGCCGATGTGCACGCTCTTCGCCTTCAAGGCCAATGCCTTGACCGCCGGCCACAACTCGCGGCGCACGCGCTCTTCGTTGGCCACTTCGTAGCGCGGATGCAACGCCGAAAGCTTGATCGATACCGACGGTGCTTCGAGTGCCGGCCGACCCTGCGCGGCGGCACCGATAACTTTGATGGCCGTCATGTAGGTTTCGAAGTATTTGAGCGCATCGCCCGAGGTACGAGCCGCTTCGCCGAGCATGTCGTAGCTGTGGCGGTAGCCGTTCTTCTCCGCGCTCTGTGCGCGTGCTACGGCTTCGTCGATGTTGCGCCCCATGACGAACTGCTTGCCGAGGATGCGCATCGCCGTGATGATCGCTTGCCGGATCACTGGCTCACCGGTTCGCGCAACGAGGCGCTTGAAGGTGCCGCCGAGGTTGCGGTCCTCATTCTCGAGCTTGACGATGCGCCCGGTGAGCATCAGCGCCCAGGTGCCGGCGTTGACGAATAGGCTGTGCGAGGCACCGAGACGCTTCGCCCACTCGGTGTTGCCGATCTTGTCGCGGATCAAGAGGTCCATCGTCTCGGTGTCCGGGATGCGCAGCAGCGCCTCGGCCATGCACATGAGGACGATACCCTCGCGCGACGAGAGGTCGTAGGTGTTCAAAAAGGCATCGAGGCCGCCGACCTTGAGGCGGCTATCGCGCACGTTCTGCACAAGTGGCCGGGCGCGGTCGAGGATGCGTTGCTGTTCTTCGGGGGTAAATCGGGCACGGCTGACGAGTTCGTCGACGATCGTCGTTTCGTCGATGCGGTAAGCCTCACGCATCGCCTGACGCAGCGCGCAGGGGTGTTCGGTTCGCATGCTGTTTCCTGTTCCGGAAAGTCGGTCTGGCGGCCGGGCACACACGGCGGCAGACTGGAGTGTTCACACGCTTGTTCTTGGTCGTTCAGCGTGGCGGTGGGCAAGCCAGACACCGGCCACGCGAGGAAGGCACTGGCGGCGCCAGTCCCTTCCCCCTGCTGCAACTTACTTCACGTAATCGTACTGGCCACCCTTCCACTGGTAGACCATGAAGCCGGGCAGTTTGTTGTCGCCCTTGGCGTCGAAGTTGAGCTTGCCGAGCACGGTGTCGAAGGTGCCGGTGCGCATCGCCTTCTCGAGATCGGCGTACTTCACGCTCTTGCCCTGCTCCGCAGCCTGCGCGAAGAGTTGCATCGCGGCGTAGGCGTACATCACGTAGCCTTCCGGTTCGACCTTGGCATCGCGGAACTTCTTGACGACGTCAGCGGCACCAGCGTTCTTGCGCGGATCAGGCGAGAAGGTGAAGAGCACGTTGTCGGCCGCCGGCCCTGCGGCCGTCACCAGTTCGGTGTTGGTCATCGTGTCACCGCCCATCACCGTCAGCTTCAGGCCGGCCTGTTGTGCCTGGCGCAGGATCAGCGCGACTTCGGTGTGGTAGCCGCCGAAGGCGACCACTTCAACGCTCGCTGCCTTGAGCTTGCTGACGAGACCCGAGTAGTCCTTCTCGCCTGCGGTGATCGACTCGCGCAGTGCCGGCTTCACGCCCTTGCCCTGCAAGGCCTTGGCCATTTCGTCAGCGAGTCCCTTGCCGTAGGCGCTCTTGTCGTCGACGACGGCGATCTTCTTGTCCTTGAAGTGATCGGCCAGATAGCCGCCGGCAACCAGCCCCTGCTGGTCGTCACGCCCCATGATGCGGAAAATGTTCTTCAGACCACGCTCGGTCACTTGCGGGTTGGTCGACACGGTCGCCATCGGAATCTGCGCCTCGTTATAGACGTCAGACGCCGGGATCGTCGAGCTGGAGCACCAGTGGCCGTGCATAAAGACGATCTTCTTGTTGACCATCGTGTTGGCCACCGAAACGGCCTGCTTCGGATCGCAGGCGTCGTCGCCGACTTCAAGCTTCAGCTTCTCGCCGAGCACGCCACCCTTGGCGTTGATGTCGGCAATCGCCATTTCCGCGCCCTTGCGAATCTGGTCACCGGCGGAGGCGTACTGCCCCGTCATCGGGCCGGCGATCGCCACCAGGTGATCGGCGTAGGCGTTGCTGCCCATGAATGCCAGCAGGCTGAAACCGGCGAGAAGAACGTTTTTGCTCATTTACTTCCTCCTATGAAATACGCATTGACGGGGTAGTCTGCAAACGTCCGGACCGCACTCGACGACAGGTGCGCGACCCGGACCTAACAACATCGTGGCAACAATGCGGCCAAACACGCCGCATGGCAACCGGACTATTCTACAAAGCATTTGCCATGCCATCACGCTATTCACGATGGAAATGAGTGACTTAGGGAAATCACCATGTAGACGACAAGGCTTTATGCACACTGAGAGCGCAGACAAGCACCACCTGCGCACAATACGAGTGCCCACGCCGGGGCGGACAGCATTGTCTGGAGAAAGATAGTACTGGCGCAACAACCGGAACAAATGCGTACCGCGGGACGCGGAAGCAGGGAAGAAGCCGGCGGCTACAATGCGGCGATCGGCGACGCCGCCAGCGAAACGGGTGACTTCGGGTTAAGACCGCTCGGCGATGCTTGTAGACATCTCGATCGCCGGCAGGCCGTTGCCGGCGGCGTAGCGCTTCAGATCTTCGACGAGGATCTCGGCCTCGCGCAGCGCCTTTCCGACCGGATAGGGATGGCGCCGATGCGTCAGCGGGTCGATGGCGAGGAGATCACCGAGCTCGACGGCACGGCTCAACTTGCGGTCGACGCTGGAGTAAGCATCACTGTACTCGGCGACTGCATCGTCCAGTTCGTGCTTTGGGCACATCGCGGTCGCCAGAAGATGCGCCGCGGTTGCGAATTTGATGTAAACCGTCCCGCCCGGCAGAGTAATTGCGTTCATTGCCCCTCCTTTTCGTACAGAACTTGAAACATCGTTCAGATGCACCGTTCGCCATCGATGTAATCGCGAACGGCGACGGCGCACCTGCCTTACCGACACCGACTAGATGACGCCCTGCGCGATCATCGCCTCGGCCACCTTGACGAAACCCGCGATGTTGGCACCCGCCACGTAACTGACCGAACCATCGTCGCGCCGTCCGTGCAGGAGGCACTGATCGTGGATCTGGCACATGATGCCGTGCAGACGGGTATCGACCTCCTCGCGCGACCACGACAAGCGCATGGAGTTCTGGGTCATTTCCAGACCAGACGTGGCAACACCACCGGCGTTGCTCGCCTTGCCCGGCGCGAAGAGAACACCGCTGCTTTCAAGCAGCTTGGTCGCACCGAGCGTGCTCGGCATGTTGGCGCCTTCGGCCACGCAGATGACGCCGTTGCTGATCAGCATGCGCGCATCCGCCTCGTCCAGTTCGTTCTGCGTCGCACACGGCAACGCAACGTCGACCGGCACATTCCACGGTCGGGCGCCGGCGATGTATTTCGCGCCGACCTTTTCCGCGTAGTCGCTGACACGGCCGTATTGCACGTTCTTGATGTCCATCAGCACGGCCAGCTTTTCGGCGGTGAAACCTTCCTCGTCGACCACGACGCCGGCGGAATCAGAGACGGTAACCACCTTGGCGCCAAGGCTCATGGCCTTCTCGACTGCGTACTGCGCGACGTTGCCCGAGCCCGAAACGCTGACGCGCAACCCGTCGAATTCACGCCCCTTGAGCTTGAGCATTTCCTGAGCGAAATAAACGGTACCGTAGCCGGTGGCTTCCGGGCGAATCAGCGAACCGCCGTAGGCAAGCCCCTTGCCGGTGAAGATGCACTCGGCGCTGTTCTTGAGCTTGCGCATCATGCCGGTGAGGAAACCGATCTCGCGCCCGCCCACGCCAATGTCGCCAGCCGGGACGTCGGTATCGGCACCCACATGGCGGAACAGTTCGGTGACGAAGGCCTGGCAGAAACGCATGATCTCGCCCGTGCTCTTGCCTTTGGGGTCAAAGTCGGAGCCTCCCTTGCCGCCGCCCATCGGCAGCGTGGTCAGCGCGTTCTTGAAGGTCTGCTCAAAGGCCAGGAACTTGAGGATGGACGGATTGACCGACGGGTGGAACCGCAAGCCGCCCTTGTACGGCCCGATCGCCGAGCTGTGCTGGATACGGTAGCCGCGATTGACGTGTACTTGCCCCTTGTCGTCCACCCACGAAACGCGGAAGGTAATCATGCGCTCCGGTTCGACCAGCCGTTCGAGCAAGCCGTTTTCCGCATACTTCGGGTTCCTGGCGATGAATGGCCACAGACTTTCCATGACCTCGATCACGGCCTGCAGATATTCGGGCTGATGGGCATTGCCCTGACTGATCTTGTTGATGAAACCATCAAGTGAACCGACGCTCATTGTTTCCCCCAAAAGAAAGGACTAGCAGCCTGTCGGACTGGCGCTGGACCGACGGTGGATAATTGAACTGCGGG
>JADHEF010000801.1_pt1 | contig 26452 bp, 26 predicted proteins | sample 8952391 | NCBI WGS metagenome assembly JADHEF01 (sample SAMN16124439, study PRJNA663245) | bioreactor sludge metagenome | isolation source: sludge (nitrite) | place: India:Bengaluru | collected 2019-02-28 | reverse complement strand
ACGTCGTGGCGCCGGGAGAGGACGCCGAGGTCGCGCTCCCAGTCGGCGCAGGCGAAGTCGGAGACCACGACCACCAGGCTCCGCCGCTTCAGGATGCGGGCGGTCCCCTGAAGGGCGTTGCCGAGGGCCCTGACCTGGGACGGGCCGAAGCCCCGGGCCTCGGCGGATACCGCCGCCTCCACGAAGGCCATCGCATGGGCGCGGCCCTTGCGGGGGACGAAGAAGCGCCGGGCCTCGCCGTCGAAGATGAGACCGCCGAAGCGCTCCCCCGCCTGTTCGGCGGAGAGGGCGATCAGGGCCGCGGCCAGGGTCCCCTGGTCGCGGCGGCTCAGGGGGCCGCCGCCGGTGTCCATCGAAGCCGAGACGTCCAGCAGCGCGAACACGGTCAGCTCGCGCTCCTCCCGGTAGAGCTTGAGGTAGGGGGAACCGAAGCGGGCGCTGACGTTCCAATCGATGGACCGCGCGTCGTCGCCGCGCTCGTAGGGGCGCACCTCGTCGAACTCGATGCCCTGGCCGCGGAACACGGACCGGTAGTCGCCGGACAGGAGGTCGTCGACCAGGGCCTCGGTGGCCAAGGGAAAGGTGGCGATCCGTTCGAGCAGTTCACGGCGGGTCATCGGGGCGCGCTAGGGGAGCGGGACGTAGGAGAGGACCCGGGACACGACGTCGTCGGCCCGCAGTCCGTCCGCCTCGGCCTCGTAGGAGAGTACGATGCGGTGGCGCAGCACCGGGGGGGCCACCGCCTTCACGTCCTCGGGGACGACGTAGGAGCGGCCGCCGAAGAGGGCCCGGACCCGGGCGCAGCGGAACAGGGCGATGGAAGCCCGGGGCGAAGCCCCGAAGGAAACGTACCTATAGAAGTCGTCGGCCTTGGCGCGCTTCCGGTCCGCCTGGGGCCGCGTCGCGGTCACCAGGGACACGAGGTAGGAGACGATGCGGTCGTCCACCGCGACCTCGTCGGCCGCCGCGGAGAGGGCGCGCAGGGACGCGGCGGAGAGCAGCGGCTTCACCGGCTGGCTCGCCGCCGAGGAGGCGAGCCGGACGACCCGGGCCTCCTCTTCCGGAGAGGGGTAGCCGACGGTGAGCTTCAGCAGGAAGCGGTCGAGCTCCGCCTCGGGAAGCGCGTAGGTGCCCTCGTGCTCGATGGGGTTCTGGGTCGCCAGCACGAAGAAGGGGTCCGGCAGGGGGAGGCTCGAATCCCCGAGGGTGACCTGCCGTTCCTCCATTGCCTCCAGGAGGGCGGACTGGACCTTCGCGGGAGCGCGGTTGATCTCGTCGGCCAGGATCACGTTCGCGAAGATGGGGCCCTTGCGGGTGGAGAAGGCGCCGCCCGCGGGCTCCCAGATCAGGGTTCCCGTGAGGTCGGCCGGAAGGAGGTCCGGAGTGAACTGCACGCGCTTGAAGGAAAGCCCGGTGAGCTCCGAGAGGGTCTTCACGGCGAGGGTCTTGGCCAGGCCGGGCACGCCCTCCAGGAGCGCGTGGCCGCCGGCGACCAGGGCCGTGAGGAGCCCGTCCACCATCGCCTCTTGCCCGACGACGCGCTTGGCCAGTTCGGTCCGGCACGCGTCCAAGAGATCGGTCGATTCACGAATTCGATCTTGATCCATGGCGGCATTTTAACCCGCCGAATATCCCGTGGCAATATTGACAGTTGCGACTCGGCGCGGATAGTCTCGGCCCATGAATGCCCTCGCGCTCGAATTGAACGCCGCATTGGACGGCACGGTCGCCGGCCGGCTCCTGTCCGGCCTCGGCAAGCGTCTCTATTTCCCGAAAGGGATCATCGCGCAGTCCGCGGAGGCGAAGAAGCTCGGCCACCGCGCAAACGCGACCATCGGCATGGCGTACGAAGGGGGACGGCCGCTCATGTTGTCGGCCATCGCCGACGGTTTCGAAACAACCGATATCGATTTGCCCGGCAACGGTGTCATTGTCGGCCATCGCCGACGGCATGCCGACCCTCTCCGCGTCCGAGGCGGTGGCCTACGCGCCGACCGCCGGGATCGACCAGGCCCGCACCGCCTGGAAGGAGGCGATGGGAAAGAAGAACCCGTCCCTGGACCTCTCCAGGATCTCCCTGCCGGCGGTGGTCCCGGGGCTCACGGCGGGCATCTCCTTCATCGGGGACCTCTTCTTCGACGAGAGCGCGACGCTCATCCTGAGCGATCCGAGCTGGGACAACTATTCCCTGGTGTTCGCCGATCGGCGCGGCGCGGCCCTGGCCGAGGTCCCCTTCTTCGGGACCGGTCCCGGGCTGGACCTGAAGGCCATCTCCAAGGCGGTCAAGGAGCAGGCCAAGACCGGCGCGGTCAGGATCATCCTCAACTTCCCCCAGAACCCCACCGGATACTCGGCGACGAAGGCCGAGGCCGACGCGCTGGTCGCCCTCCTCAAGGAGGCCGCCGAGGGCGGCGCCGATGTGCTGGCCATCTGCGACGACGCCTACTTCGGCCTGGCCTTCGAGGGCGACGTCTACCCCGAATCGCTGTTCGGCCGTCTGGCGGCCCTCCACGAGCGGGTGCTCGCCGTCAAGATCGACGGGCCGACGAAGGAAGACTACGTGTGGGGCCTCCGCATGGGCTTCGTCACTTTCGGGTCGGCGGGACTCTCCGAGGCGACCTACGACGCCCTGGTGAAGAAGCTGATGGGCGCCATCCGCTCCTCCGTCTCCTGCTCCAACACCCCCGCCCAGCACCTCATGCTAAAGACCCTCGCTGATCCCCGGAGCGAGGAGGAGAAGGCCCGGTTCAAGAAGCTCCTGAAGAAGCGCTACGAGACGGTGAAGGCCTTCCTGGCCGAGCACCCGGCTAACCCGACGCTCGTCCCGCTTCCCTTCAACTCGGGGTACTTCATGAGCTTCCGCTGCGTCGGGATCAGCGCCGAGGCGCTGCGGACGGCGCTCCTCAAGGACCACGGGATCGGCACCATCGCCCTCGGCGAGCAGTACCTCCGCATCGCCTTCGCGAGCGTGGAGGCCGATCGGATCGGGGACCTGTACAAGACGGTGTTCGAAGTCGCGCTTTCGCTGGCGAATAAATGACCGAAGCGGGGCTCCGGAAGGGGCCCCGCCCTCTGCGTTCGCCGGCGCTCTTCCGGAGCGTCGGCGGGCGTTCAGCCGACCAGCTGCTTGCCGATATCCTTCAGCTCGGGGAGCTGGAGGTAGAGCGGCACCTTGCCCGCCGCCTCTTCCTTATCGATTTCCACCAGCTTCACGTAGAGCTCGTTCAGCATGTCCGCGAAGACCTGCAGGTTGGACGGGAAATTGTTGATCGCCATGTCCCTGAGCACCCGGTCGTTGTCGCCGGGCCGGGAGGAACCGGAGCGCAGGCGCAGCGTCGTGGCGAACCCGGACCGGGCGAGCTGGACGAACCGGGCCGCCGCGGCGAGCTGCCGGTACAGGTGGTCCAGGTGGACTCCCTGGTACTGGAACTGCTCGGATTTTTCGGTGAGGCCCTCCAGAAGGTCCCAGGCCTGGTTCTCCAGGGGCAGCTGGAGCAGGGACGGCCGGATGTACCGGTTGGAGATGTTCGCCCGATAGTGGTCGCCCAGGCGCTCGATGAGGCGCCCGATCTCGGAATCCTTGATCTGCATTACAGGCAGTCTATCGCGTCCGGCGAGGATTGACAACGGCGGCGGCGCTCCTTAGGATTCGCCCATGCGCGGATTTTGCCTGCTATCTGTCGCCGCGGTGCTCACGCTCTCCTGCGGGCTCGGGAACCGCCGGGTCGCCGTCGTATGGACCGACCGGCCCGAATTCGTCGCCTACGCGGAGCACTTCAACTCCTCCCAGCCGCACCGGATCGTCGAAGTCCGCTACCGGGAGAATCCCGCGGAAGCCCTCCTCAGCGCGAAGGAATACCCCGATATCGTCGTCGGAAGCTGGCTCAAGAGCGCCTCCACCCGGGCGCTGTTCAAGCCGATGGACTATTTCTTCGAGGACCTGCTCCTCCGGGAGACCTCGTTCTACCCGTCCCTGCTCAAACCGGGCAACATCGACGGCAAGCAGTACCTGCTTCCGGTTTCCTTCAACGTGCCGGCCCTCATCTTCTCCCGGGAAAATTCCGCGTCCATCGCGAAACCCTTCACCCTGACCCCCGACGACGTGAAGGCCCTGGCCAGGGCGTACAACGAGCGGTCGGACGGCCAGTACGCGCGCATGGGGTTCTCTCCCCGCTGGAGCGACGAGTTCCTTACCACGATGGCTACCCTCTACGGGGCGTCCTTCCGCGAAGGATCCCCCCTGGTCTGGGACGCCGCGGCCCTGGAGCGGGCGATAGCGGCGGTCCGCTCCTGGACCGCCGAAGCCAACACCGACGCGGCGTCGGAAGACGATTTCGCCTTCAAGTACCTCTACGATCCGCCGCCCAAGCTCGTGACCAGCGGGCGGACCCTCTTCGCGTACCTGACCAGCGATCGGCTCTTCACCGTTCCCGAGGAGACCAGAGAAACCCTGGACTTCCGCTGGATAGAGCGGGAATCGATCATGCCCGTCGTCGAAGGCGCTCCCTACCTCGGGATGTGCAAGCGCGGCAAGGCCCACGCGGCGGCCGACGCCTTCGTCCAGTGGTTCTACAAGGAGGAGACCCAGCGGTCGCTCCTGGATTTCGCCAAAAAGTACCGGACGATGGAGATCAGCTTCGGCATCGCCGGAGGCTTCTCGGCGATACAAGCGGTGAACGAGGAAATCTATCCCCTCTTCTACCCGGGACTCCTCGGCCACGTGCCTCCGGCCGACTTCATCTCCCCCCCGAACATCCTGCCCAAGGATTGGACGGTCCTCAAGAGCCGCGTGGTCATGCCGTACCTCCGGGATCGGGCCTCGGGGAACGCGAAGAGCGCCGGCGCCACCCTCGAGCAGCGCATCGCCGACTGGTACCGCCAGAACCCCCGCAAATAATTCCTTATAGGCGACCGCGTTCAAGCCGATATCCTGTAATAGGAGGCTTCGGCTGCGATGGTGTACGGATCGTCAATACCCGGCGGAAACGCGCTCGCCCTGGCCTACGGGTCCTACGCCTCGGGCAGGATCGCCCTCCCCGTCGCCCCCTCCCAGTACATCTACTCCCACTTCGAGCACGTCGCCGGCGTTCCCGCCCCGGACGGCACCCGCGGAGTCTCCATCAGCAAGCTGAAGGTCCTGGACGTGCTCATCGACCAGCTGGCCCAGCTCAAGAAGAAGCCCGACCCGACCTTGGGAGCCGGCGGCCCGATCAGCGAGGAGCGCATCGACGCGCTGATCGACCAGTACGAACAGCAGATCCGCGGCGCCCGAGCCGCCGCGGCGCGCATGCCATACGCCCCCTCCCCCTCCGCGCCTCCCGCCGCGGTCTTCAGCCTCGTCGCCTAAGTTGCCATTTTAGTACCAAAAATATCGATTACTTGCCTCCGCGGCACCTCTCCTTATTGAACATTATCGATTTTTCCAGTAATTTTTGGCCGGTAAGCCTATCGAAGGTTGCCCCATCCCATCCCAAGGAGCACCTATGAACGTTAACGAACTCAAGCACGCCGGACTCAAGCAGTGGGTCGAAGACGCCGTGGCCCTCATGAAGCCCGACGCCGTCGTCGTCTGCGACGGGTCCCAGGCCGAGTACGACAGCATGATCAAGATCATGGTTTCGGGCGGCCTCGCCGAACCCCTCAATCCCGCCAAGCGCCCCGGTTGCGTGCACTTCCGGTCCGATCCCTCCGACGTCGCGCGCGTCGAAAACCGCACCTACATCGCCTCCAAGACCAAGGAAGCGGCCGGTCCGACCAACAACTGGATCGACCCCGCCGAGCTCAAGACCACCATGAAGGGCCTTTACAGGGGCTGCATGAAGGGCCGCACGATGTACGTGATTCCCTTCTCCATGGGCCCGGTCGGCTCCAACATCGCCAAGATCGGCATCGAGATCACCGACTCCGAGTACGTCGTCGCGAACATGCACATCATGACCCGCGTCGGTACCAAGGTCCTCGACGTCCTCGGCGATAAGGGCGAGTACGTCCCCTGCTACCACTCCGTCGGCAAGCCTCTCGGCAGCGGCGAGAAGGACAACGGCAAGTGGCCCTGCGCCCCCCTCGACAAGAAGTACATCTCCCACTTCCCCGAGACCCGCGAGATCTGGTCCTTCGGCTCTGGCTACGGCGGCAACGCCCTCCTCGGCAAGAAGTGCCTCGCGCTCCGTATCGCCTCCGTCATCGCGCGCGATGAGGGCTGGCTCGCCGAGCACATGCTCATCCTCAAGATCACCAATCCCAAGGGCGAGTCCAAGTTCGTCGCGGCCGCCTTCCCCTCCGCCTGCGGCAAGACGAACCTCGCGATGCTCGTTCCCACCATCCCCGGATGGAAGGTCGAGACCATCGGCGACGACATCGCCTGGATGAAGTTCGGCAAGGACGGCAGGCTCTACGCCATCAACCCGGAAGCCGGTTTCTTCGGCGTCGCCCCGGGAACCTCCATGGAGTCCAACCCCAACGCCATGCACGCCGCCGAGAAGAACACCATCTTCACGAACGTCGTGGTGACCGAGGACAAGGACATCTGGTGGGAGCAGATCGGCTACCCCGCCCCGAAGGGAAAGAACATCGACTGGAAGGGCAATGAGTGGGTCGAGGGCAGCAAGGACGCCGAAGGCAACAAGATCCTCGGCGCGCACCCGAACGCCCGCTTCACCGCCCCCGCCAAGCAGTGCCCCTGCATCGCGAAGGAATGGGAAGATCCCGCGGGCGTCCCGATCTCCGCGATCCTCTTCGGCGGCCGCCGCCCGAGCACCATCCCCCTCGTGCACCAGGCCACCGACTGGACCCACGGCGTGTTCATGGGCTCCATCGTCGGCTCCGAGATCACGGCCGCGGCCCTCGACCTCAAGGTCGGCACCGTCCGCCGCGACCCCTTCGCCATGCTGCCCTTCTGCGGCTACCACATGGGCGAATACTTCCAGCACTGGATCAACATCGGCAAGAAGGCCGACGCGGACAAGCTGCCCAAGATCTTCTTCGTCAACTGGTTCCGCAAGACCAAGGACGGCAAGTGGCTGTGGCCGGGCTACGGCGAGAACAGCCGCGTCCTCGCGTGGATCTTCGAGCGCTGCGCCGGTACGGCGAAGTTCCAGGAGACCCCCATCGGCATCATGCCGACCGTGGACGCCATCCAGCGCCCCGCGGGCGTGTCCGAAGAGGACATGAAGGAACTCCTCGCGGTCGACGTCGAGGGCTGGAAGAAGGAAATCGCGGACGTCCGCGAGAACCACTATCCCAAGTTCGGCGACAAGCTCCCGAAGGAGCTGGCCGACGAGCTGGTCGCCATCGAAAAGCGGCTGGCCAAGTAGGCTGAAGACCCAAAGCAAAGGAAAGAGCCGCCCCGTCGGGCGGCTCTTTTTTAACCCGGAGCTGGGACGCCGGACTACCGATTCTTAGGGGAGACGGAATAGCCGAGCTCCACCCTCATTTCAGCTCGAACTCGATTCCCCAGCTCACGCCGTATTTATCCACCAGGCTGCCGTATACGGACCCCCAGAACGTCTTCTCGGCAGGCATCGTGACTTTGCCCCCGCCGCTCAGCTTCTGGACGAAATCGTAGGCTTGCGCCTCCGAGTCTACTTGCAGGTGGACGGTGCAGTTGGTGCCTACCGCGACAGGCGTATCTTCCCAGGCATCGCTGAAATACACAAAATTTCCGCCTCCGAACGAAATGGAGGCGTGCATCACCTTATCTTCCCAGCTTTTGCTGATCGGCATTCCCACTCCGCTGGGGAGGTCCTTGTACCTGAGGATCTCCAATTCTCCCCCGAGGACCGAGTGGTAAAAGCGGGTCGCCTCTTCGCAATTGCCGTTGAACGAAACGTAAGGGATAGCCTTCATAGGGTATCCTCCTATCTGCAAAAATATCCAAACCCGAGATCGGCGGCTGCAACGATGGGCCTGCTATGATAATATTACAAACTTAGTAATATTTCCAATATAGTACCAACGGACGGAAGGATCTACGGCTTGAAGCGCCGGAAAAGCATCAATAGCACTCCCGGATGCGCCGAGCCTGACCGGAAGGCCGGGAGCAGCCGCTTGCTTCGCGGCCCCTTCTTCACTCCGCCGATTCAGCCGCCTTGAAGAACCCTTCGGAGAGGCGCACGTACCACGCCGCGCTCTGCACCTGCACCACGTAGGCCCAGGTCAAGACGAGGGCGGCCTCGCCCCCCTTCGGTCCGAGCAGGCCCATGGCGATGGCGAGGGCGATGGACAGGTTGCGCATCACCGTCCCGTACACGAGGGCCTTCGCCTCGGGCGCCGCGAAGAGCGCACGTCCGGCCGCGGAGCTGATCGCGAAATTGACGGCGTAGAACAAGACCACCGGCCAGAGGGTATCCCAAACGATCCCGGGGTTCGACGCTATGGACCTCGCCTTCAGCGCGACGGCGACGAATACCAGCGCGACGACTCCCGCCGACGACAAGCCGGGGAGCACGGGCTTCACGTGCTTCGCGAAACGTTCGGGCCCGATCCGCTGCACGAGAAGCGCGGACGTGACGCGGCCGGCGAGCATCGGCAAGGCCACGACGACGAGTATTTGGAGGACTATCGCGCCGACCGGCAGGTCGACGCTCGTTCCCATCAAGCCCCACAGGTACAGCGGCGTCGCCGCGGAACCGGCGATCAGCCCGATGATCGTCATGCGGACAGCTTCGGGAACATTGCCCTTCGCTAAACCTGTCCACGTGACCGTCATCCCGCTGGTCGGCAGTAGGGCGGCCAGAAGCAAGCCGACGCGCAGGTACGCGTTGTCGCGGAAGGCGAGCAGGCCGAGGCCGAAGGCGATGAACGGGAAAACCCCGAAGTTGAGGATGAGGGCCGACGCCTGCAGCTTCGCGTCCCCCTTCGCGAAGAGCTTCCGGGGGTCGAAGCCGATCATCATCGGATAGACCAGCGAGAAGGTCAGCGGCAGCACCAGCACCTTGAGGGGCGCGGCATCGAAGACGACGCCGAAGAGCCCCCCGGCGGCCATCGCGATCGGCAGGATGAGAGACAGATGCTTCTGCAGCAGAGATGCGGAGCGCGCGAAAACTCCGGAACGGGTCGTCCTTTCTTCACTGTTTGCCATAACGTTCTCCTTATGCTTTTATATATAGTTTTTAATATATAGTCAATTATCACTTACTACGCTATAAGAACGGGCCGTCGGCGCTTTCGCCGACGGCCCGCTTCACATACTCTCCAGGCTGAGCCCTACCGCTTGCTTACGTACATCAGCTCGGGCAGCCAAGTGATGATCTGAGGAAAGATGATCATAAGCACCAGCGCGAACGCGACGATGCCGACGAAGGGGAGCACCCCCCGTATGATGTCGCCCATCGTGAGCCCGTACTCCTTGGGAGCGGTTCCCTTGAGCACGAATATGGACATCGCCATCGGAGGCGTCATGAAGGCCATCTGCAGATTGACCACCACCATCATGCCCGCCCAGAGCGGGTCGAACCCGAGCTTGGCGAAGATGATCGTGAAAATCGGCACGACGATGAAGACGATCCCGATCCATTCGATGAACATGCCGAGGGCGAAGACGATCAGCATCACCACCGCGAAGGACGCCCACTTCCCGCCGGGAACCGACAGGATGAGCTGGGCGACGACATCCCCCGCGCCGGCGTTCATGAAGATGCCGACGAAGGCGTAGGACATGGCCGCGATCATGACCACGAAGGCGCTCACCTTCAGCGTCTCTATGGACGCCTCCTTCAGCATCTTCCAGCTGAACTGCCGGTAGATGACCGTGAGCAGGATCGTAGCTGCGCAGCCGACCGCCGCCGCTTCGGTGGGCGGAGCGATTCCCGCGAAGATGGTGCCCATGACTGCCGCGATCAGGACGACCGGAGGCAGCATGGATTTCAGCAGGCGCCCCAGCTTGGCCCCCGAAAAGGGGGTCATCTGATCGGCGGGGATCGGCGGTCCGAGCTTCGGGTTGAGGTTGGTCCGCACCACCACGTACAGGATGTAGAGGGCGGAGAGCAGCAGACCGGGAATGATCGCTCCCATGAACATCTGTCCGATGGAGAGGCCGGCCTGCGGAGCGTAGACTATCAGCATGATGCTCGGGGGGATCAGGATCCCGAGGGTCCCCGACGCGACGATGACCCCCGAGGCGAGCCCCTTGTCGTACCCGCGCTTGAGCATCGGGCCGAGGGACATGAGCGTGAGGATCGTCACCGACGCGGCGATGACGCCCAGGCAGGCAGCCAGGACCGTCCCGAAGATGACCGTGACGATCGCCAGTCCGCCCTTCACCTTGCCGAGCGCGTCGTAGAGGCTCGCGTACAGGTCGTTGGTGATTCCCGAATGCTGGAGCACGACGCCCATGAAGGTGAACAGCGGCACGGCCAGGTACGGATAGTTCAGCGATAGGTCGTAGAAGCGGGTGAACAGGATGTGGAAGGTCGTCGTCGGGCCGAAGACCAGCGTCCCGACGAGGAAGGCGACGCTCCCGATCACGAAGGCGATCGGAAAGCCGCTGAGGACCAGGACGAAGACGCCTCCCAGCATCAAGAGGGCGATGAGTTCAGGACTGAGGTTGATCAATTGATTCCCCCTTGAACACGAAGTAGACGTCCCTCACGAGCTGCGCCAAGCCTTGGAGCACGAGCAGCAGCAGCCCGACGGTGAACAGGGTCCGGTACGGCCCGGCGGGCGGATACCAGAAGCTGTTGGTCATGATCTCCTTGGTCCGCCAGGCCTTGATCGTCCACGAGCCGGAGTACCAGAGCAGGACCCCCATCAGAGGGAAGAACAGCACGAGGGACGCGACCGCATCGATGAGCGCCTTCGCGCGTTCGGACAGCCGGCTGTAGATAAGATCGACCCGGGTGTGCGCGTTCCGCTTATAGTCGAAGGACGCGCCCAAGAGGTACAGCGCCCCGCCGGCCATGCTCAGGGTATCGTAGGACCAGATAGTAGGCGCGCCGAAGACGTGCCGCGAGACCGTTTCGTAGGTTCCCACGGCGACGAGGACCAGCGCGAACCATTTGCCGACTGAACCCGAGTATTCGCTGAGCGAATCGATGAACCGCAACGCTTTTCTGACGATGGTCATGCTCGGTACCTCGATACGCTATTTGGTCGCTTCGTAGGCGACGCCGAACGCCTTCATGGACTCGTAGATCTCGCCGAAGATCGGCTTCTCCGACTTCGACTTCTCCGAATAGAACTTATCGGCCTCGGCTATCACCGCGTCCTCGATGTCCTTCGGAACCTGGACGACCTTATTGCCGGCCTTCTTGAAGCTCTCCAGGGCCTTGATCGATTCGGCGACCAGGAACTCGTGCTGCAGCTGCGTATAGTTGCCGATCACGTTCTGGACGATCGCCTTGAGGTCGGCGGGAAGCTTGTTCCAGGCATCCTTGTTCACGAAGAAGACCTGCGGATCGCTCGGTGCGCGGGAGGGCGAGAGGTACACGTAGTCGGCGACTTCGTTGAAGTGCATGTTCCAATTGGAGGCCAGCGTCGAATACTCGAAGGCGTCGATGGTGCCGCGCTGCATCGCCTCGTAGACCTCGCCGCCGGGGATGATGACCGTGGCGGCGCCGAGCCGCTTGAGGATCTCGCCGCCGTCGCCCATGCAGCGGGCCTTGAGCCCCTTGATGTCCTTCATCGACTTGAGTTCCTTCTTGGAATGGAAGAACACCTCCTGGGGCAGCGGAGAGAGGGCGCCGGGGAAGGTCATGACGTTGTGGCTTTCCATCATCTTGTTCATGAGGTCGGCTCCGCCGCCGTAGTCGAACCAGGATCGGAGCGCCTCGCCGGGCAGGGCGCCGGGGCGGGAGCTGATCAGGCCCGCGGCCGGCCACTTGTCCAGGTTGTACATCGGGCAGGTGTAGCCCATCTGCAGGACGTTCTCGTGGATGGCGTCGAGCTCCTTGTAGGCAGGGACGATGGATCCGCCGACGAAGGGCTTGATCTCAAGACGGCCGCCGGTAGCCTCGGTGATCGCCGCGCAGACCATGTCGTGGTAGATCTGGGAGGGATCGGAGGCCGGTCCGTGGCCGGAGGACTTCCAAACGATCTTTTCCACCGGGGCCGCAGCGGCCGCCCCGTCCGCAGCCTTTCCCGATCCGCAGGCGGACAATACGGCCAGCGCCGCGGCGATGGCGAAAAAACCTGAGAGTGTCGCGTACTTCTTCATTCCCTTCTCCTTTTAGTCCGAGTCCGTTCATCCCGCGGCAATACGCCGCGGGCCAGGAAACTAATCGATGATCAGCGCGGTCCCGCACCGGTTGTGGAAGTAGCGGTCGTCGCTGCCGTCCAGCCGCCCCATCGCCTTGGCCCCGGTGCAGTGGGAAACGCCGATCGCGCGCACTTCGGAATCGCGCAGGTATTCTATGGATTTCGAAAGCGGTTCTTCGGATGCCTCAACCAAGTGGGTGCCGCCGAGTACGGCGTAGATCGGCTTGCCGAATCGGGACCGCACCGCATCCAGCATGTTGCGCATGCCCGGATGGGCGCAGCCCATGAGGGCGATCAACCCCTTCGGAGTATCCGCCACGAGCATGATTTCGTCGTCGAAGCGGTCGGGCTGGAAAGAACCGTCCTTGAGCAGCTTGAACCGGGGATTGATCAGTTCATCCGCGTGGATCCGAGGAAACGAGCCGACCGCGAACAAACCCGGCAGCAGCTCCAGGGTCGGAACGGAAAGCTCCTCGTACGGGATCCCGCTATCCGCCAGATACTCTTTGTCGAAATTGTTGCCCAGGAATTCGTAGCCGCCGTTCCGTTCCGCGTATTTCTCCTCGAAGAATCCCCGGCCCACGATCAGGGAAAACCGATCGGACTTCCCGCGCAGGGAACGGAGACCGCCCGAGTGGTCGTAGTGGCCGTGGCTGAGGACGACGTGCTCGGCGCGGCCGACGTCTATCCGCAGCTGGGCGGCGTTGTCGATGAAAAGGCCGGACTGCCCGGTGTCGAAGAGAACCATCCGTCCCTGGGTTTCCACTGCGAACGAAAGACCGTGCTCGGGCCGCAGGGCCAGATGTTCCCCCGGCGAATTCTCGATCAGAGTCGTTATGCGAACCACTTTGTGCTCTCCCTCTAGCGCTTCATCGTCGAACTTATGTCGGCCAGCGCGTTTTTCAGATGCGTCTCCATCCTCCGCTCGGCGAGATCGACGTCGCCGGACTTGATGGCCTCGACGATCGACATATGCTCGTCCACCGTTTTTTCAATACGGCCGGGCACGTGGAGACTCGAGATCCAGCCTTCGTGGAGGGTGGAGGTCATCGTCTTCATGATCATGAATAGCGTTCGGTTTTTCGTAGACTTGGCCAAAGCCAGGTGGAACTGCTCGTCTATCTTGATGAGTTCGGCCGGACTCGCTCCGGACTTCGTCAACTCCAGGAACAGGCCGCAGATATCCTCCAGTTTCCGGATATCCGCGGTTTCGGCTTTCGCCGCGGCGTAGCCGGCGGCCTTAGGATCGATCATGAGCCGAATCTCGAAGTGCTCCGACAGGGTGGTCTCGTTCTCCCGCAGCCAATCCTCGAAGGCCTGGTGCTCAAGCCGATTCGGATCGGCCACGAAGATTCCCCTGCCGTGCTCGACAGACACGAACCCGGATACTTCCAGCAGACGGATCGCCTCGCGTATCGACGAGCGGCTCACGTTCAGAAGCTTCGTCAACTCGTTTTCAGAATAAAACTTATCTCCAGGAGAGAAATTCTCTTCTTTTATGATCCGTTTTATTTCTTGGAATACCTGATCTGAAAGCCGGGTCCTGGAAATCGCCACCATCCTGCTCCTAACTCCTCAGACTTCTACTCATCAGACAAGTTATGCTAACCCCGCTCTCCGGATCTTGTCAAATGAAATCAACAACCCCGTAGCAAGCTACGAGGTTGTTGGTTCTGCAAGGTATGGATTAACGGGTTGGGGTGAATGCGGAATCGGGCTCAGGGCAGGGGATGCTTGGGGACGGACGCCAGCGCCGTATCCACTTCCGCCGCGAACGCCTCTGCCGCTACGCGCAGATCGGCGGGAAGGGAAGGCCAGCTCAGGGCGCCCGCCTGGGCCAATTCCCGGCGCCAGGCGAAGCGGGCCAGCAGCGGGAGTCCGAGCTGTTCGGCGGAATTCGCGGATATCGACTGGGAGAAGAGGCTGAACTCCTTGCCGCACTCCGGACAGACCATCGCCCCCATGTTCTCCACGAAACCGAGGACCGGGGTCTCCGTCTTGACCGCCATCTTCACGGACTTGCGCACGATCATGGAGACGAAGTCCTGGGGCGTCGCGACGATCACGACGCCGTCGACGTGGAGCTGCTGGAACGCGGTGAGCACCACGTCCGCGGTACCGGGAGGAAAGTCCACCACCAGGTAGTCGAGCTCTCCCCAGTCGGCGTCCTTGTAGAACTGGGTGAGCGCGCCGGCGAGGAGCGGTCCGCGCCAGATGACCGGGTCGTCCTCCTCCTGCATGAACATGTTGATCGACATGACCTTGATGCCCTGCTCGTCCTGCAGGGGCAGGAGCCGTTCGCCGTCGCTCTCCCCCGCGATGCCCTCCACGCCGAGGAGCCGCGGGATGCTGGGCCCGGTGATGTCGGCGTCCAGGATCCCGACCGAATAGCCCCGGGAGGCCAAGGCCCGGGCGAGCAGCACGGTCGTCGTGGACTTGCCCACGCCGCCCTTGCCGCTCGCCACGCCGACGATGCGCTTGATGCCGTTCTTGGGAAGTTTCTCGATTTCGTTCATAGTCCGTTTACTCCTGAGCGTTCCATCAATGATCGCAGCCGTTGGCGCCGGTCTGGAGGGTGCCCTTGAAATGCTGGGAGACGAGCTCCTCGGGGGGCAAGCAGGGCGCGCCGGTCACGACCGCGATGCCCCGCTGGGCGAACAGCTCCTGGGCCCGGCCGCCCATGCCGCCGGCGATGATGAGCTTCACCTCGCGCTCGCCGAGCCACTTGGGCAACAGGCCCGGCTCGTGGGGCGGCGGCACCACCTCTTCCTTGCTCAGGACGCTGCCGTCCGCCTTGTTCGCCACGAGGATCGCGAAAGACGCGCAGTGCCCGAAGTGGGTGGTCAAGCGGCCCTCGGCCAGGGGAATAGCGACTTTTACCGTTTCCATAGTTCCTCCGATAGGGTGTTCCAAATTGCTCGTATCTGTTCGGCGACCGCCGACGCTTCATTGTGTTCGATGACGCTTTTCGCGTTGATCTGCGCTTCGGTGACGATCGTGTCGTACCCGATCGCCCCGATCACCGGAGAACCCGAGCGCGCGCAGAGGTCTTTGATCTGCAGCGCGATTTCGGGATTGATGTCGTATTTATTCACCGCGACGAAGAGAGGCACCCTGAAATGGCGCGCCAGTTCGATCACCCGTTCCAGGTCGTGCCTGCTGGAGAGGCTCGGCTCCACCACCGCGAGCACCGCGTCGGCGCCCGTGATCGAGGCTATGACCGGGCAGCCGATGCCCGGGCACCCGTCCGCGATGAGCCAGTCGGCGTCGATATCCTGCGCCTTCGCGCGGGCCTCCCGGCGCACCAGGCTGACGAGCTTGCCCGAGTTCTCCGCCTCCGCGTCCAGCCGCGCGTGGACGAAGGGGCCGAAACGGGTGTCCGAGACGTACCACTCGCCGCAGCGCCGGTCGGGGAAGGAGATCGCCTCGACGGGGCAAAACCGGACGCATACGCCGCAGCCCTCGCAGCCCGAGATCCGGTACTTCCCGTCGGCGGTTCTCGAGACGGCGTCGTAGCGGCACAGGTCGGCGCATTTTCCGCAGGAAACGCACTTCGCCGGGTCGATGACCGCCTCATGGCCGCTCACGAAGGGCTCCCGCCGCTTGATTTCCGGCGAGAGGATGAGGTGGAGATCCGCCGCGTCCACGTCGCAGTCCGCGAAGACGGCTTTGCCGGAACGGGAGGCCAACGCGGCGAACGAGGCGGCGACGCTGGTCTTGCCGGTGCCGCCCTTGCCGCTGACGATGACGAGTTCCTTCATGGGCGCGCCTCCCGGACGCATGCGGCGATCTTGTCGAACAGACCTTCGACGATGCGGCGGTAGGATTCGCCGGCGGAGAGCAGGGTGCCGCCCGACGAATAGGCTTCGGCGACGCGGCGGTCGTTCGGGATCTGGGCCATGACGGGAATCCCCTCCGCCTCGCAATACCGGACTACCCGGTCGTCCCCGACGTCGCAGCGGTTGACCGCCACGCCGAAGGGCAGGCCCATCTTGCGTATGGTCTCCACGGCCAGCATGAGATCGTGGAGGCCGAAGGGCGTGGGTTCGGTGACCAGGAGCGCGAAATCGGCGCCCCGCGCGGCGGTGACCACAGGGCAGGAAGTTCCCGGAGGACAATCGATGATCGTCGCGGCCGCAAACCCGCCCACCCCGCCGGACAAGGCGGCCGCGCGCTTCTTGACCGCCCGGATGAGCGGCGGCGACATGGATCGGCCGACGTCGAGCTCTCCCTGCGCGAAGCCCAAAGCGCTGCCGCTCCACTCGCGGATCGCACCGATCCGCCGGGGCTCTTCCGTTATAGCCCGTTCGGGGCAGACGAGCGCGCAGCCTCCGCAGCTGTGGCAGAGGTCGACGAAGATCGTCGTCTCCCGCTTGATGACGACGATCGCGTTGTACCGGCACATCTTGGCGCAGGCGCCGCAGCCGACGCACTTCGCCTCTTCCAGAACGGGGACGGGGACGGTCACCTCGATCTCGGAAACGACCGCGCCCGCGGCCTGCGGAGCGAGGAACAGGGCGGCGTTGGGTTCCTCCACGTCGCAGTCCAGGAGAACGGCGCCCCCGGGCGCGCAGAGCGCGAGGGCGACGGAGAGGGTGGTCTTCCCCGTGCCGCCCTTCCCGCTCGCGACCGCGATCGTCAAGGGGCGATCAAACCCAGTGGCTTTCGACATCGGCGTTCTCGGCCTTCGGAAGCTGCCCGTTCTTGAAAGCTTCGATCGCTTCCTTCACCGGACGAACGTCGCAGAGGTAGACGGGGATCTTCGCCTTCTGCAGCACCGAAAAGGCCTTCGGGCCGGCATGGCCTGTGATCAGCGCCTCGGCTCCCGCGGCGGCCACGTTCTGGGCGGACTGAATGCCGGCGCCCTGGGCGGCGTTCAGGTTCTGGGTGTTGTCTATGAGCTCGAAGGTGCCGGCGTCGGTGTCGTACAGCATGAAGCGGGCGGCGCGGCCGAACCGGCTGTCCAGCTTCGCGTCCAGATCGACGCCGTCGATAGTCAGGGCGATCTTCATTCGGTTTTCTCCGCCGCTGCGGTCCCCAGCGCCTCCAGCCTGCCTCGGACTACCCGCAGCTCCTCTTCCAGAGCCTCAGCGCGGCGCTCGAGATTCCACTTCTCGACTTCCGCGGGGACCGCCGGCGCCGCGCCCACGCCCCACCCCATTCCCCGGCCGGCGCCGCGGCCGGCGCCGAATCCGCGCCCCCGACCCAATCCGCGTCCCATGCCGGCGACGCTGTTCGCGTAGCCGGGCATCCCGCTTCCCGCACAGTATCCGGCTCTCCGTCCGGTCATCGGTCCCCGCCCCGCAGGACCAGTTCCATTTCCTCTCGGCATAATCGAACTCCTTCTTCGACGACAGGCTGCGATCCGTGTGAAGGCGCAGCCCCTACCGATTCGACATTCCACCGCACCGGCCGCGCCGCTCGCCGCGTCTCCGCCGCGCGCAGCCGCAGCCGGGCATGGAAAACTCTTCTCCGTGCAATTCTCCGCGCATCCATGCGCCCAGCACGTCGGCCAGGTCGCCGGCGACGAAGGCGTCCGCGGCGATGCCGCTTTCCCGCAGGAGGGCGCCGGCCTCGCAGGAAAGGGCGCCGCAAATCACCTCGTCGACGCCGACGCCGGCCAACGCGTCGACCCGTTCGCGGATATCCGCGGCCTTGATGCCGATCGTCGTTTCGTCAAAAACGGCGCCGTCGCGTATATCCAAAAGCAGCACCGTTCCCGCGCAGTCGAACACGGGGGCCACGCGGTTGTTCCAAACGGTGACGGCAAGCTTCATGCAAACACAAAGCAATTTCCGTGCCAAACGAAAAAACGAAGAAGAGACGCAATATGCGTGAAGATGGGTTCGAGCTATCTGAAAAGATTACCTGACGGCGCAATTTTGCGACGCATATATGATTTTCAAGGCGTATATTTGCAACATTTTTTTCTGTTGACCCGCAACCAGCTTGAGCCCATTATGGGCGAATGACCACAGATCAAACGAGTATCTACGACTACGACCCGGTCGAACCAAAAATGACCGGCCCGATCCTGTACTATTCGGAGCAGGTGATCGACCACTTCCAGAATCCGCGCAACGTCGGAGAGCTGAGGCCCGAAGAAACCGACGGCTACGCCCAGGTCGGCGACGCGGGATGCGGAGACGAGATGGAACCGTGGATCGCGGTCCGGGATGGACGGATTGCGAAGATCGCGTTCAAATCCTTCGGCTGCCCCGGCGCCATCTCAACCAGCAGCATGCTCACGGTCCTCGCCGACGGAAAGACCGTCGCGGAGGCGAAGGCGATCTGCGACGACGATGTGGTGAACGCCCTCGGCGGCATTCCGGAGAACAAGAAGCACTGCTCCCTGCTCGGCGTGCAGGCGCTCCAGGCGGCGATCGCGGCCTACGAGAAAAGAGCCGACTAAGCGCCGCTCAAGCCTTTCCGACGGCGGCCAGGATACCCGGAACGCGTTCGACCTGGCTGGGGAACAGATTGGCCGGCACGTACTGAGATCCGGCGGCTTTGAAGACCTGGTGCCGGGCGCAGCCGCTGCTGTCGCCGAGACAGTACCGCTTCTTCATGATCTGCGACGTCACCGGCTTGCCGACCATCCGGTCGTGGAAAAACGGGCATTTGGGAAGACATTCGCAATCGGCCATGACTTTTTCTCCTTATGTGGAGTCGATTCTCCAATACGAACAGTATAGGAACCGCTCTTCGTCAGCGCAACACGAAGACTGCGCCCACCGACAAGGGCCGGAATGCCGGCAGGGCCGCGGCGAGGGCCGCCGCTCCCCGTTCGCCGGTGCAGTGGCCGAGCGCCGCGGGCGAGCAGCCCGATCCGGCAAGGAACGCGATGGTGGACCGGATGCGTTCCGCGTCGGCATCGACCAGGTGGGAACCGCCGAAGACCGCGGCGATCGGCTTTCCGAAGACCGCGGAAACCGCGTCCAGCATATTCATCAGGCCCGGATGCGCGCAGCCGAGAATCACCGCGACGCCGCTTCCGACCTCGGCGGCCAGGCAGACCTCATCGGAAAAATCGTCGCTCACCCGCGCTCCGCCGCGGTCGACCACGAAGCGGGGATTGCCCGCCTCGATCGGGCGGAGCCGGGGGAATCCGTTGACGACGTGGAGTCCCGGCAGGATTTCCCTGCGGGCGGTCCTGCCGGGGGCCGCCGAAACCGCATTCCAGGCGCAGCCGCGGGCGGCCAAGTAATCCGGATCGAAGTCGACTCCCGTGAACCGGGGCCCCTCGGGATCGAGGGACCATTTCTTGTCGAAGAATCCGGCGCCCGTCCAGACGGGACCGCGGAAACCTTGTCCGTCGGCCCGCTCCAAGAATGCGCGCACTCCCCCTGCATGGTCGTAGTGGCCGTGGCTGACCACGAGCGCCTCCGTCGCCGAAAGATCCAAGCCGAGGACGCGGGCGTTGTCGACGAAGGCGCCGGTCTTGCCGCTATCGAACAGGACCGCCCGGCCGTCCCGCTCGACGAGGAACGAGAGGCCGTGCTCGGCTGCGGTACCGGCGGCTCCGGGATTATTCTCTATCAGCGTCGATATCCGCAGCATCCGATTCCCCTCCTACAGCTCCAGCGACCGCTCGGCGACCTTGCCGCCCGCGTAGACGGCGAAGTCGGCGGTCTTCATCGGCGGCAGCTGCCTTCCGTCCCGGAGGCGTATGGACACCGTCCCCTCGTCGGCCTCCTTCTGGCCGACCACGAGCATGTACGGAATCTTGCGGTTCTGGCAGTCCCGGATCTTGGCGTTCATGCGGGAGTCGCCGAGTTCCACGGAAGAGCGGAGTCCCGCGGCCTTGAGCTCGGCGTTGACCTGCTTGGCGTAGGCGTCGAAGGCTTCCGCCACGGGGATGACCGCGGCCTGCTCCGGCGCGAGCCAGACGGGGAAGGCGCCCGCGGTGTGCTCCAGGTAGACGCCGAAGAAGCGCTCGATGGAGCCCAAGAGGGCGCGGTGCACCATGTAGGGCCGCTTCTTCTGGCCGTCGGTATCGACGTAGGTCATGTCGAAGCGCTCCGGCTCGTTGAAGTCGAACTGGATGGTGGTCAGCTGCCACTCCCGTCCGATCGCATCCTTGACCTTGAGGTCGATCTTGGGCCCGTAGAAGGCGCCGCCGCCCTCGTCGGTCTCGTAGGAGAGGCCCTGGGACTCCACGGCCTTGCGCAGCGACGCGAGGGCCGTCTCCCACATCTCGGGGGCGCCGACCGCCCCGTCCCCGGCGGGCCGGGTAGCCAGGTAGGCCTTGATGTCCTTGAAGCCCAGGGTCTGGTGCATGTAGAGGCTGAAGCGGAGGACCTCGGCGATCTCGCCTTCGATCTGCTCGGGGGTGCAGATGATGTGCGCGTCGTCCTGGGTGAAGCCGCGCACGCGCATGAGCCCGTGGAGGGTGCCCGAGCGCTCGTAGCGGTATACCGTGCCGAGCTCGGCCCAGCGGGCCGGCAGGTCGCGGTAGGAGTGGGAGTTCGTCTTGTAGACCATGATGTGGAAGGGGCAGTTCATCGGCTTCAAGTAGTAGTCGTTCTCGTCGATCTTCATCGGCGAGTACATGCCCTCCTTGTAGAAGCCCAGGTGCCCCGAGGTTTCCCACAGCCAGCTCTTCCCGATGTGCGGGGTGAAGAGCAGCTCGTAGCCGTTCTTGTAGTGCTCGTCGCGCCACCAATTCTCCAGGGCGACCCGGAAGCGGGCGCCCTTGGGGTGCCAGTAGACCAGGCCGGGACCGGCCTCCTCGTGGGTGGAGAAGAGGTCCAGCTCCTTGCCGAGCCGGCGGTTGTCGCGCTTCTCCGCCTCCTCCAGGAAGGCCAGGTAGGCCTTGAGGTCCTTGGGGTTTTCCCAAGCGGTGCCGTAGACGCGGGTGAGCATCGGGCGCTTCTCGTCGCCCTTCCAGTAGGCGCCGGCGATGCTCATGAGCTTGAAGGCGGCGGAGTTGATTTCCCGCGTGTTGGCCACGTGGGGACCGCGGCAGAGGTCGGCGAAGCCCTTCCCGTCCGCCCCGGCCTGAGTGTAGATCGATATCTCCGCGTCGGCGGGAAGCTCGTCGATGAGCTCGAGCTTGAAGGGCTCGTCGGCGAAGCGCTTCCGGGCCTCCGCGCGGGATACGACGGTCCTGACCAGATCGCGCTTCTCGTCGATGATCTTCTTCATCTCCGCCTCGATCGCGCCGAGGTCCTCCGCGGCGATCTGCCGCGGCAGCTGGAAGTCGTAGTAGAAGCCGTTCTCGATGGACGGGCCGATGGCCACCTTCGTCCCCGGAAAGAGGCGGACGACGGCCTCGGCCATCACGTGGCTGACCGAGTGCCTGATGACCGCGAGCTTCTCGGCACGCTTCTGATCCTTATCGTCCGACATAGCATTCCTCCCGTTCATTTATTGCGGATATCGCGAAGCGCTATCCCGCAGGCCTTGAGCTTGCGGTACAGCGTCGCCTTGTCTATTCCCAACTCGTAGGCCGCGACGGAACAGCGCATCCCGTTCCGCCGGAGCGCCGCCAGTATCGCCGCCTTCTCGGCTTCCCGGCGCCGCAGCCTGATATCGCCGACCGACCGCGCGGGCTCCGCGTCCGGCGGCCCGGCATCAGGCTCCGCGGCATCGCCCCGGGGCGCCGAGACCAGCTCCGAGGGCAGCAGCGAGCAGTCGATCTGCTTCCCGGCGCAGAGCACGACCGCCCGCTCCACCACGTTCTCCAATTCCCGGATATTTCCCGGCCACCGGTACGCGTAAAACGCGGAGAAGACCTCGGGGGCGAAGCCGCGGACGGCCTTCCGCGCCCGGCGCGCGTAGAGGTCCAGGAAGTGCTCCGCCAAGTGGGGCAGGTCTTCCGTCCGGTCGCGGAGCGCGGGAAGCTCAAGCTCGATCACGTCGATACGGTAGTACAAGTCCTGCCGGAACCGCCCGGCCAGGACGAGCTCCTTGAGGTCCCGGTGGGTCGCGCAGATCACCCGGGCGTTGGTCCGCTCCGGCGCCGTCGCCCCGAGGGGGTCGTACTCCCGCTCCTGCAAGACCCTGAGAAGCTTCACCTGGAGCGCGGGAGACAGGTCCCCGATCTCGTCCAGGAACAGGGTCCCGTTCTCCGCGAGCTTGAAGCGCCCCGGCTTGTCCCTGTCGGCGCCGGTGAAGGCGCCCTTCCGGTAGCCGAACAGCTCGGATTCCAGAAGCGCCTCGGGAAGGGCGCCGCAGTTGACCGCGACGAAGGGTCCCTTCGCCGCGAGGCTCCGCCGATGGATGGCCCGGGCCAGCACCTCCTTGCCCGTCCCCGTCTCGCCCCGGATGAGGACGGTCGCGGGGCTCTCGGCGATGGCGGGCACGAGGTCCAGGAGCCGCCGCAGCTCCGGATTGCGGCTGGAGACCTCGGCGTCCTGCGCCTTCGCGCTCAGCTTCTCCTTGAGGTCCTCGATCTCCCGAAGGTCCCGGAAGGTCTCGGCGCCGCCGGCGACCTCCCCGTCCGCGCCGACCAGCAGCGCCGTCGAAACGCTGATGGGGACCCGTTCGCCCGAGGGGGTCAGGCAGTACCCCGCCCGGTCGACGATCCGCTTGCCCGTCCGCATCGTCCTGCGGAGCGGGCACTCGCTTTCGCACATGTTGGACTTGAACACTTCGTGGCAGAGTTTCCCGATTGCCTCGGACCGATCTATCCCGGTGATCCGCTCGGCGGCCTTGTTGAAGCTCGTCAGCCGCCAGCGGTTGTCGACGGTGAAGACGCCGTCCGAAATGCTCTCCAGGATGATCTCGGTCATGGCTCGATGGTACTACCGCGATCGACAAGTTTCAAGCATTTGATCAAAACACCTCACAGCTCCTGGCTCAGGCTCCGGATCCTCTCCTTGGCGTAGGCGACGAAGTCGGCGACCTTCAGGGCGGCCAGCTGGCGTCCGTCCCGGAGGCGGATGGACACGGTGCCCTCGTCGGCCTCCTTCTGGCCCACCACGAGCATGTACGGGATCTTCCGGGCCTGGCAGGCGCGGATCTTGGCGTTCATGCGGGAGTCGTCCAGGAGGGCGACGGCGCGGAAGTCCGCGGCCTTGAGCTCCGCGAGGACCTTTCCGGCGTACTCGTCGAAGGTGCCCGCCACGGGGATGACAGCGACCTGCTCGGGGGAGAGCCAGACCGGGAAGGCGCCGCCGAAGTGCTCGATGAGGATGCCGATGAAGCGCTCCAGGGACCCGAGGATGGCCCGGTGGAGCATCACCGGGTGGTAGCGGTCTCCGTCCTCGGCGACGAACACCGCGTCCAGCCGCTCCTTGGAGGGGAGCTGGTAGTCCACCTGCATGGTGCCGCACTGCCAGTGCCGGCCCAGGGCGTCCACCAGGGTGAACTCAAGCTTGGGGCCGTAGAAGGCGCCCTCTCCGGGAGACACCTCGTAGGGCAGCCCCGCGACCTTGCACGCGTCGGCCAGGGCGGCCTCCGCCTTGTCCCAGGTGGCGTCGTCGCCGACCCGGAGCTCCGGCCGGGTGGAGAACTTGACGATGATCTTCTCCTCTCCGAAGCCGAAGTCCGCGTAGATCTCCTTGAGGAGCCGGACGAATTCCTTCACCTCGCTCCCGATCTGGGACTCGGCGCAGAAGATGTGGGCGTCGTCCTGGACGAAGCCGCGGACCCGCATGATGCCGTGGAGGGCGCCGGAGGCCTCGTTCCGGGTGCAGGACCCGAATTCGGCCATGCGGAGCGGGAGGTCGCGGTAGCTCTTGATGCCCTGCTTGAAGATCTCGATGTGGCCCGGACAGTTCATCGGCTTGAGGGCGAACTGGCGCTTCTCGCTCTCGGTGATGAACATATTCTGCTGGTACTTGGCCCAGTGGCCGGAGCGCTCCCAGAGGGATTTCGGCATGACCGAGGGGGTCTTCACCTCGATGTATCCGGCGGCGCGGATCTTGCGGCGCACGTACTCCTCGATGGTCCGGTAGAGGGTCCAGCCCTTGTCGTGCCAGTAGACCTGGCCGGGGTTCTCATCGTCCAGGTGGAAGAGGTCCAGGTCCCGGCCGACCTTCCGGTGGTCGCGCTTCTCCGCCTCCTCCAGCATCTTGAGGTGCGCGTCGAGCTCCGCGCCCTTCTCGAAGCAGAGGGCGTAGATGCGGGTGAGCATGGGGCGCTTCTCGTCGCCCTTCCAGTAGGCGCCGGCGGAGCTCATCAGCTTGAAGGAGTCGTTCTTGATGGCCCGGGAGCTCTCCACGTGGGGGCCCCGGCAGAGGTCCGCGAAGGCGCCCTGCTTGTACACGCTGATGGTGCCGTCCTCCAGGCCCTCGATCAGCTCAAGCTTGTAGGGCTGGTCGGCGAACATCTTCCTCGCCTCGTCCTTGGACAGCTCGATGCGCTCGAAGGCGGCGTTGTCCGCGATGATGCGGCGCATCTCCTTCTCGATGAGGGGGAAGTCCTGCTCGGTGTCGATGGGGCGCGGCAGATCGAAGTCGTAGTAGAAGCCGTTTTCGATGGCGGGGCCGATGCCGAATTTGACGCCGGGGAACACGCGGGAGACGGCTTCGGCCATCACGTGGCTGGCCGAGTGGCGGATGGTTTCGACGGGATATGACATGGCGGAATCCGGTGAGCCGAGCGCGCCAAAAGCGGAGCTTTCGCTCGGCTCGTGTGATGCGCCGGGACGGGCTGGATCGGCTTGTTCCAACGGAACGCCGAAGGCCCGCGGTTCCACCCCGCTTCGCTCCTCCGCGACGGAGGGCGCTCTCTTCGCCGGTGACGTCGGCGGACGGCCCGGTATAGTTGCGCCCCCGGGACGCGACGATCGCGCTCTGGGACGGCGTGTTCCACCGGGCGGCTCGGGAGTGGTTTTCGGTCGGTCCTTCCGTCGATCGCGCTCTCAGCCTGCGGCGCGGTCTCTCTCCTGGCGGGGTGTCCGGCGTACTCGTCTCCGTCGTAGCCGTTGCCCCGTATCATCCTCCCGGGAAGAAGAAGTGTCAAGACGTCCGGATGGCCGGAACAGGTTCAGGCGCCGACGGGGATGACGATGCGGAAGGAACTTCCGGTCCCCGGTGCGGAAACGACCGAGATGCTCCAGCCGTGGGAATCGACGACGCCCTTGACCACCGAGAGGCCCAGGCCCATCCCCTGCTCGCGCCGGGAGGCGGTGCCCCGGTAGAAGGGGTCGAAGATCCGCTTGAGCTCCTCGGCGGCCATGCCCGGCCCGTCGTCGGAGATCTCGATCAGTGCCCGGGAGGCGCTCTCCAGGCGGGCCGAGATCCGCACCAGACCGCCCGGGGCGGTGTAGCGAAGCGCGTTGTTCACCAGGTTCTCCAGGGCACGGAGGGCGAGCCGCTCGTCCATGGGGACCGCGAGGTCATCGGGAATATCGAAACCGCACTCCACGCGCCGGCCCAGGAGCTCCGCGTCGGCGGAAACCCTGCGGGCGTAGGCGCCCAGGAAGCGGGAGAGGACCACCCGGCCGAGCTTGAGCCGCCACTCGCCGGTATCGACCTTCACGAAGTCGATGAGGTCGTCGATCATGCCCTCCAATTGATCGACCTTGGCCGCGATGATGCCGACCGAGCCGGCCAGGGATTCCGGATCGTCGGCCATGCCGTCCCCGATGGCCTCGGCGTAGCCCTTGATGAGGGCCAGCGGCGTCTTGAGGTCGTGGCTCACCCCCATGATGAACCGGGCGCGCCGGGCCTCCTCCTCCTTGAGGGCCAGCCGCATCCGGTTGAGGGAGGCGGTGAGGGAAGTGATCTCGTTGCTGCCCCGGGCGTCCACCGCGACATCCAGCTCCCCCGCGGCGATGCGCCGGGTGGCTTCCTCCAGGGTCGTGACCGACCGGGTGATGGACCGGGCGATGAGCACCGCCATGGATGCGGAGAAGAGGAAGATGGCCGCGAGCATGAGGCCGAGGTAGATGAAGGCGCGAACGAAGGGCTTGGGCGGGCCGGGGTCGTTCTGGTCCAGCCGCACCAGGACCAGGGCGCCGGGATTCTGCAGCCGGACCGGCGAGTCCACGATGTAGAAGTAGCGGTCGCTCGTGTCCCGGATAGTCCGCAGGAGGCTCTCCGCGCTCAGGTCCGTCCCGGCGGCCACTTCCTCCGCGCTCGAATAGACGACCCGGTTCTCCGGAGAGAGGACGATGAAGTCCATGTCGGGCTTGCGGCGGGAGATGAACTCGGAAAGCTCGGCCCACTCGTCGGGCCGGATCGCGCCGGCGGAGAGCCGAGAGATCTCCTCGTAGTCGGGAACCGGGTAGGTGTAGGCGTCGTCCTGGGCGCGCTGGAGCAGCCAGAAGCCCGCCACCGCGAGGACGGGAACCACCACCACGCCGGCG
>JADHEF010000795.1_pt1 | contig 26453 bp, 22 predicted proteins | sample 8952391 | NCBI WGS metagenome assembly JADHEF01 (sample SAMN16124439, study PRJNA663245) | bioreactor sludge metagenome | isolation source: sludge (nitrite) | place: India:Bengaluru | collected 2019-02-28 | reverse complement strand
GCGTACGTTCAGCAATGGGTAAAACCAAAAACGGTATGTTCCGCAATGTACGTGCTGACAGCTTATCGGCTGAATTGGTTCGTGCTTTAGTTGCTCGTAACCAGTTTGACACCAATGAAGTTGAAGACCTGATCTGGGGCTGTGTCAACCAGACTCTAGAACAAGGTATGAACATTGGCCGTAACATTGGTTTATTGGCTGACCTTCCAAAAACTGTGGCAGGTCAAACGGTTAACCGTCTTTGTGGTTCATCTATGCAAGCGCTTCACACCGCTGCTGCACAGATTGCAACCAACCAAGGTGATATCTTCATCATCGGTGGTGTAGAGCACATGGGTCACGTAGGGATGATGCACGGCATCGACCTGAACCCTGAAGCGTCTAAGCACTATGCAAAAGCGTCGAACATGATGGGCTTAACCGCTGAAATGCTCGGTCGTATGAATGGCATTTCGCGTGAAGAACAAGATGCTTTCGGTGTTGAATCACACCGCCGCGCTTGGGCTGCAACGCAAGAAGGCCGTTTCAAAAACGAAATCGTAGGCGTTGAAGGTCATGATGCCAATGGCTTCAAAATCCTATGCGACATCGACGAAGTGATTCGTCCAGATGCGAACATTGAAGCATTCACTGCATTACGTCCTGTATTTGACCCGAAAGGCGGTACAGTCACAGCGGCAACATCTTCAGCTTTGTCTGATGGTGCGTCTGCAATGTTACTGATGTCTGCTGAGCGTGCTCAAGCTTTAGGTCTTAAGCCACGTGCTGTGATTCGCTCTATGGCGGTTGCAGGTTGTGACGCTGCAATCATGGGTTATGGTCCTGTACCTGCAACTCAAAAAGCGCTTAACCGTGCTGGCTTAAGCATGGCGGATATTCAAACCATCGAGTTAAATGAAGCATTTGCTGCTCAAGGCTTATCAGTCATGAAAGGCTTAGGTGTGTATGAAAAGCAAGACATCATTAACCACAATGGTGGTGCGATTGCGCTTGGTCACCCATTGGGTTGTTCTGGTTCACGTATCACAACAACGTTGTTGAACGTAATGGAACAACAAGATACGCAAATTGGTCTTGCGACCATGTGTATCGGCCTTGGTCAAGGTATCGCGACTATTATCGAACGTGTTTAATATTTAGTTAAATACTGAGATAAAAAAACCCCGCTTATTGCGGGGTTTCTTTATTTAAAACGATCATAAAGTGTATACAATTTTCTTCGGTACACATCAAAATCATCCGTTTCATAGATATAAACATCTCTTTCCGATATCTTTCTGGATACAGAAGAATACTCAATTTTTTTATAAGATATACATCGAACTTTTTTCTCAGGGCAGATAAACTCATCATTATGCAATAAGCCATTTCTAATATTTTTCAGCCCCAATAATTCCACATAATCTGTAGCCGTGATTTTTCGATTGTCATTTGCATACTTAATACTATCAGCAAGACCTAAATTTTTAGGAATACCATATCTTTCAATCATTTTATGATGAACACGAGACATTACTTGAGCAAAGATTCCTCTTAAATTATTTAACTCTTCTCTTCTAGTAATAATATGATTGACTATATTTAAAATATCACCTATCCACTCTTCATTAGTGCTATTTCTTTCTATAAATGAAAACCGTGTGAATAAATTTGGATTTTGTTTTTCACTTAAATCTTTAACTAATTTAGCTACTATTGTAGATTTATCTGATCGTGAATACAAAATAAAATCACAAATAAAATGCTCTTTTAATGCTAAGTATAACTCGATTCCTCCATCTTCTTCATTAGTGTTATGTTGTTGTGAATTATTACTCAAATTATTATCACTTAAATATAAATCCATCCGTTTTTTTTCAGATGTACTTAATTCCAATATTGGTACTGAAGATTTTTCTTTCCTAAAACAAGGATTAAAGCCCTTTTTTCTTATATGACTCCCCAATAATTGCTCTAGTCTTTTGACACCTCTATCTCTTAGGGTATCATCTATATCATCATCAATAAGTGCAATATTAAAATCTAATCTCATTTATTGAACCTCAAATACAACCAATCCATTAATATTATTTACATTTATTGACAATTCTTGAGAATTAATAAATCTCTTAATCTGATTCAAACCTATTCCCGTACCGTTAGGTTTAGTTGAAAAACCATCATCAAAAATTTTCAATAAAAATTCTTCTTCAATAGGCTTTGAATCATTAGAAAATAAAATTTTTTCTTCAGTAAATTCAATATTTAAAAATTTTGCACCGTGCTCTTTTGAATTTTTATAAAAATTCTCATAAACCATCGTTAAATCTAAAATTCTAGAAGTTCTGCACCATTTTTTTAAATTTAAATCACCACTAATAATCACCTTAAAATCTCTACTATTCTTTAACTTCCTCTCAAAATACCATTTTGCTATTTCAAGCCAGTCTAAGTTATTAATCGCAGATTTGACATCATAACTAGTATCAATCAAAATATTCTTAAAATCATCAAGTTCAACAATATAGCCTTTCAAGTTACTAATAATTGATATTAACCCAGACTTTAATTCTTGATTGTCTATTTGATTATAAATTTCTAATAAGTCTGCAGAATCATAAAAAATTCTTTCAGATAAATCTGTAAAATGATGAGTAATTTGCTCTATATAGGATTCAGCTGTCCTATTCCTAGAAGATAAATTACGATTTTGGTGCTCTAAAGCTTTAATATCTTTTTGCTGCTTTTGAGATCTTAATGCTTGATCATTAGATACTTTTTTTAGATCTTCAACTTGTTTTTTTACTTCTTTAACTAATGGTTCAATTTCTTTCTTTTTCTCATTAGAAATATTTTTTACTATTTGTTCCAGTTTTTTTTCAGGCTTATTTTCTTCAAAACTTAAATCATTTTTAAAGAAAACAAGTTTTTTCTTCCTAGTAATATATTTTTTAAATTTATCCGTTTCAGTTAGTTCAATATCATCAAAAAAAACCTCTTTTGTTTCTTCAAAATCATCAACCTTAAATTCTCCCCATGAAATAAGACCCATATATGATTCTAAAGGTCGGATGATATATTCCATAAAAAGGCTCTCAAGTTGAGACAAGTAAATATTGTTTACAAAACCTGCATTTCGAGAAGACGTTTCTCTGAAAAAATTATTTTTTTTATCATAGATATCTATAAATCCTATTATTTCACGTGTTCCAAGATATCTACTATGACCTTGAGTTTTCCTCATGTTTAAGCCAAATAAATCATGATCTTTCTCTCCATACGGCATAACTCTAAAATTATTTTTATAAATAAAAATGTTACCGTAATTTACAGGTTCAACCTTCATTTTTTTCGTAAATGCCATCTTAGCAGATGTAGTTAGATAATTAACATTAACTCCTATTGGACAGGTATTAAGATTCGTTAAATTATCTGACTCAACTTCATAAATTTTTTCCCCTCTATCAAATAATTTAACACTAATTTTCTTTTCAAATTTTGCTTCAATGGTAATACTTTTGTCTTTCAATACCTCAGCAATATTACTCTTTATATATTCTTTAGCTTCCAATAAGTCAGTAGAGTCTATAAACAGAATTTGAAAACCATCATCATTTATAAATGGGTTTTTTAGGCGTCTTAAGCTTTCTTTGACTTTTGAAATATCATCTTTTGACCATTTATCATGTAAACTACATATTTCAATTTTTGTGTAAGATTCAACATTTAAATCAAATAGTCTTGACTCCTCATAATCAAGATATACATCTTCAAACAATGTTTTCAAATCTTCATCGAATTTATTCCAATCAATCCATACGATATGTTGTAAGTTTTCATCTTTCACTTTTGTAGTAATAGTAAGCTTACTACCCAACCGATCGGCGGAAAATCTTCCTATGCCTTTAGATCCTACATAGATACGCTCTTTATTACTTAAAGATCCTTCTTTTTTTTCTGAGTAAGCTAGATTTAGCCATTTTTCAACCAAGTCATTTTTGGACATTCCATGTCCATCATCCACTATTATAATTTTATCTTTATCAAATGTAATAGTTACTTGCTTTGCACCAGCATCATATGAGTTCTTAACCAACTCAAAAATAGCAACAAACTTGTCAGTAATCAAATCTTTACCAACAATACTTTTAATCCCCGAACTCGTTTTAAAGTGCAACTTTTCTGTTGTCATAATCTTTTATATCCAATAACTCTAAATTTTTCTTAATTTCTAATGCAATTGCTTTAGCTAATAATGGTGGTACAGCATTACCTACTAATGTGTATTGAGGTGTTTCCTGCTTTCTCAGAATTCCACCTGTCGTTCTTTTTCCCAAAAACTCAAAACTGTCATCAAATGACTGTAAACGCGCTAATTCTCGAACAGTTAAAATTCTATTTTTTGAGTAATGGACCATATCATCAGGTAATGTAAGAACAGTCGGTGATGGCTCATTCGGCAACATACGACGGCAATTATGTTTACGAGTCTTATAACGCTCTTGTTGCTCTTCAGATAAATTATTATAAATTTTTTTAAAGTCGTCACCTGGGGAAAGTAATCCAAATCTCTCCATTACAAGCGAAGTATGTTTGCTTGTTTCATGATTAGCTAATTTCTTACTTTTGACTTTTTTACCTTTTGAATTAGGAGTATGCCCAGCTCTTGAATTAATTTGATAATTAGATTCTGCCTGATTTTTATACTCTTCAATTTTTGAACCAATTTCTATATTCTCTAAATCAGAAAGAGCATTTCTAGCAGTGATTTTTTGAGATTTTAAAGGTTCAGGATGCACAAGTTGAATGTTGATATCATCACGTGTCCCTAAAAAAATCACACGCTTTCTTCGTTGTGGAACACCATAATCACTTGTATCTAAAGTTTTAATAACAACATTTTCGTAACCAATTTCTGCAAACTCTTTCAAAAGAACCTTAGTTACTAATTCATTTTCATAACTTTGAGTTTGACCTTGATATATAGAAAATTTTGCAGATAAAATACCTGTAACATTTTCCATCACAAAATACTTTGGCTGTACCTGCTTTAAAATACTGATATAACTACGAACAAGCTGATTTCTTAAATCATCTGGGTTTCTTTTCCCCGCCATACTAAAACCCTGACAAGGTGGTCCACCACAAATGACATCTATATTAAAAAAATCTTTTCCTAAAAATTCTTTGAGCTTTTTTTCTTCTGCTAGCTCTTGAACATCCCCACAAAAATAATCAAGTTTGTAACCCAACTGTTCTCTATGACGATATTCATATGTCAATGCAGCTTGAGGACTTCTATCAGATGCAAAAGGGATGTCAAAGCCAGCTTGAAGAAAACCTTCAGCCATTCCCCCTGCACCCGAAAACAAATCTAAGACCTGATAACGCTTCATAGATAAAATTTATAAAATAACCCAGTCTAATTCTATCGAATATAACCTAGGTTATATATATGTTATAAAAAATATAATGCTAATCAATTATTCGCTGCGCCAATAACGTCGCAAAATGCTGTTTAATTCGATTGCCCTGCTCATCGACCCGATGCAGCTCCCCTACATTTTCATTGTATTTCACAATATTCCAACCCTCATACAAAGCACTTAACTCTCCTGCTTTAAACGCAAATGGAAAGTCAGGCTGCGCAGGAATATCATCTGTATCCATGGCACACACAATCAAATTCAACCCATTTACATTTGTGGCTTGCTGCATCTGCGCAATCAATGGTTTCACCGTTGGCGCTTCTAAAAACATCATCACCACCGTACAGCAAATAAAGTCGTATCTGCCAGTAAAGCTTGGGTCAGCATTGAGGTCACGCTGTTGCACATGAATCTTTTGAATACCTTCGGCATCTATTATTTGCTGTAATTTTTGCAAACTTTGCGGATTCACATCCCAAGCATCCACCTCAAAGCCTTGCTGGCTTAAATACAGCGAATTTCGCCCCTGCCCACAGCCGATATCCAAAGCCCGACCACCGTGTAAATACGGCGTAGCCGCCAAAATTTCTGAGTGCGTAGGTGAAAGCTGATATTTCTTATAAAAATAATCCTGCGGGGTACAGTAAAATTGCAACTGACACTCTATGTCATCGCTGGTCGAAACAATTTTGTGCCATGCTTGAGGCTGAATAAATGGTGGCTGTTGCTGAGGGGTAAATAGATGCTCAGATTGCACTTGACCTGCCTCATCTAGAAAAGCAAAACTCAGCTCACCTTGAAAAATCTTTAACTTTGCCCACGTGCCTGCTTTGGTATTGTGTTGATTTTTAAACCCTTGCGGAATGGCCTGCGCAGTCCACACAGGAAGTTCTTTATAACAAATCAAGTCTTGCATCAGCCTAGTCCCCACCTTTGTTATGACGTATTCGCCAGTCCATCTTTTATTATTGAACGCTTGTATGATCATAGCCAGTTCAGACTCAAATGAACATTCATTCAGTGACTAAAAACTACAGATGTGTAAGAAATAAAATCTGTCGCTCCCCTGCATTGAGCGACTCATAGAACTTTCATGACGTTAAACTTTTGAGCTTTGACGCCTTTTTGAACATTTTAATGATAGGCTTAAAGACAATAAAAATTCAGCTTAACTATATTTCAAATGATTCGGAGTCTATCGATGTTTGCATCACCTTTAAGAACCATCATCTGCTTAGGCGTCATGGGAACATTATTCACAGGCTGTGCCACCAAAACCTTGATGACCAAAGACAATAAAACCTATACCCGTACCAGCAAAGTGACCTTAATCGAAGACCAAGTGGTGGCTTTTGGCAAACCTGCTCAGCCTCTACCGAATTTACCTGTGCATAGTTTAGTGATTGCAGGGCAACAAAAAAGTTATGTATTGACCCAAGGTGGACCTCAATTTGTCAGTTTGATTGGGAAACTGGACCCGAAAAATATTCAAGTCACCCGAGAACTGAGTTTCTATTCAGAAAAGAATGATGGTCATTTTACAGGGACATTACCTCTGTCCTATGTGAAGCTCAAAGAAGACATCAGCAAGAAAGATCTGGAATTTTTTATTGAAAATGGCGCGAAGGAATGTTCAAGTTCCAGTGATGAACGCATGCAGGCGCAGCGTTTCTGTTTCGAGATCAAACTGGCAGGTGTCGTTTACCCTGCGGCGAACAATTTAGCCTCGTTAAAAGCCTTGAGTAAGCCTTATCAGGTGAGCATTTATACCCACCAAGAGGAAAGTTATAAAGCGAAGTCGGGTATGAATCCTTTTGAAAAATTAGTGTTACTGCCTTTTGCAGTCGCAATTGATGTGGTCAGCCTACCGTTCCAAGCCGCCGATAAAATTTTTGATTAAGACAATAAAAGCACAGCGCCTAGAACGAATCAGGCGCTGTGCTGTTTTGTGAAAGATTTAAATTAAGAGTTCGCCCATCAACCAAGCCATATACTTTTCTTTGTCCATAAAGTCAGGCGCGCTGCCCGTATCTAGACTGAAGTACTGTTGGTTGAACTGAATCACGATTTGTTCGGTGTGGTGCCAGTCTTCGATCATTTTGAAATATTGGTTGAAGAAAAATCGATTCTTCCCCCAGTTGCTTAAACGTTCTAATTTTGGATAGTTTTTATTTTCTACAAACTCACTATACACATGCTGAATATCATCAAAAACGTGTATGGTTTTCATGACTCACCTGCCTGCACTGAAAAGTCGTCATCGTTGTGATGCTTTTACTCTAGCAGCCAATTTTGAACAAGAGATGACAGTCCGCTTACAAGACTGTCATCTTTGCACGGTGTTATAACTTCTGTTCCACCTCTTTTTGGGTCTGTTTTTCGACCTGCTGCATTTGGCTATTCAATGCCAAAATCTCTTTATACAGCGCATTAAACTGCTGTAGTGGGGCATCTTCATAAAACATAAAGGTGTTATTTTTCTTTTCCCATTGGTTATTTTTCAGCACCAAGAAAATTTGATCCGCTTTGGCTAAATTCTGCTGTTCAAGACTAAACAGGCGGGTGGCTTCATGGCTTTTTTCACTGGCTTTCATGCTGTCAGTCAGTTGATGGCGGAACCGCGCAGATATTGCTAAATCTTTGGCCTGAGCAATGGCCTCTTTTTGACGTTGTTCAACCTGCTGTGCATAGCTCTCAACAACGGTATGTACGTCTTTCAGCATTTGCTCCGTTTCAGCATAATTGTTTTTTTTGTCTTTGCTTAATCGGTCAATATTTAAAAATTGATCCCAATTTAAGGCTTTTAAATCTCGCAGATATTGATTACGCGCTTCGGCATTTTGCAGCATATGACTAAGCACAAACTCCGCCATAATTTGATAGTCACCTGTCAGACGTGGGTCTTTCACATCGACTTGAATCGGTGTAGTCCAATCTTGAGCTTGTTTGTAAATTTGTTCGGTCTTTTCATACAGCACCGTTTCATAGCGTTGTAGCTGCTGCTGCTCTTTTTGTTGTTGAGAATACTGATAAAACATCCAACCAAAAACAGCACTGGTCGCAAGAACTAAAATCAACACGATACGTCGCATGTTCAGCTTCCTCTTCATTTCTTTTCATCATAGCAAATAAAGGTACATGATCAATATTTCAACATGTTATCGATCTTTTAAGACCCTAAGACCGTACCCTCCCCAAGTGGATGAGGAATGTACTGGCGATAAATGAATTAGGACGTGTTACTTCGCTGGAGCTGTTCTCGGTTGCTGACTATTCTGTTGAATCCCTTGCATAAAATTCCGATCAATCTGCCCAATCGAAATTTGTTCACGGGCAATTTGTACATTGGTCGCATTACGGTCAATGCCAAACGGCTGCAACATGATATACAAACCTTCAGTTGGATTAGACGACTGTAAACCAGCGGCAATGTTCAAGACATGCTCGCGTAACAAAGGCGGCACAGAATTTATATCTGCGGTTACTGCAGGTGGCAAAATATCTATGTTTTGAGTAATGGTCGGATCGACCACAAAAGACTGTGCATCATCCTGCAACTGAACGATACGGTGCTGCAAGGCTTTACGAATGTTTTCATCCTGTTGATAAGGAATCACGCCCGTTTCAGCACGTAGCTCTGATTCCGCCATGGTTTTAAAAGTCGGTAGACTCACGATCTCACCATTGGCTTGCAGCAAAGTCGGCACAAAAAGAAAAGCGTAACAAAAAACCGGAAGAGAATTTAAAAATTTCATAAAACAATCCCAAACGCTAAGAGATATAAAAAGGCATGCTCAAACTGAGCGCCTTAATCCTATTGTATATTTTTCGATCTTTGTGTTGCTTAGTTGTCAGATAAGCGGTAAAGCCCAGAAGATTCAACTGATTGAATCCATAGCGAAACAGCTTTTTTTAATGGTTCTGCTTTAAATTTTATAACTCATCCCCATCATTTCCTTAGTTGCTCTTTTTACTATTTTGAGAAATCGCATGCGTGTAGATATTTGGTCAGATGTTGTTTGTCCTTTTTGTTATATTGGCAAAAAACGTTTAGAAGCGGCGGCTGAACAAGCTGGTGTTGAATTGGAAGTGCACTGGCATAGTTTTGAACTGGATCCAGATGCACCAGTACGCCAAGAAATTTCGAACTCAGAACGTCTCGCACTAAAATATGGTCGCACAGTCGCTGAAGTTGAAGAGATGCAACGTAATATTGCCAAAATGGCTGCGGAAGAAGGCATTGAATTTAACTGGGAAAATGCCAACTCAGGCAACAGTTTCAATGCACACCGTATAATTCACCTTGCTCAAAGCCATGGTTTAGGCAATGAAGCTGAAGAAGCCTTTTTCTTTAGCTATATGACGCAAGGTTTACCGATTGGTGAACGTGAAACCATTGAAGATGTGGCCTCTCGTATTGGCTTAAACCCAGTTGAAGTAGATGATGTGCTGGATTCTGACGAATATGCAGATTTCGTGAAGTTTGACCAAGAAGTGGCGCGTGAACAACTGAAAGTAACGGGTGTACCTTTCTTTGTTTTCGATCAACGTGTGGCTTTAGCGGGTGCACAGCCGCGTGAAGTATTCTTACAAGTCCTTGAAAAAGCGCAAATGCCAGCAGAAGAAAATAATGCAGCACAGTGTTCCGATGAGTCTTGTGAAACACCAAAACAATCATAAGGATACTGGGTTCAGAGCTTAACTGAGCCCTATCCATAGATAAGAAAATCCCCGATCTGCGGGGATTTTTTATAGGTTAAAAAAATTGGACTTATGTTTAATCGACCAAGAAACTAATTTTAAGATTGACCCGATATTCTACAATTTGGTTGTCCTTAATCACCACTTTTTGTTCATTGATCCAAGCACCTTGAACATTCTTCACCGTCTCGGTGACTTTTGCGATCCCTGTCTGAATCGCATCTTCAAAACTTTTCGCACTGCTTGAATTGACTTCTACCACTTTTGCAATGGCCATCTGTTTGTCCTCAGCTATTGTTGTTTTTGCCTGTTCATCTTAGGTGAATTTTTAATCAAAAATAGATGACTTAAACATTCCACAGCAAAAACTTACACAGTATGCACAATCAAAAGACTTCAAAATGATGAATATTTAAACGATTAATCATGTAACTCTACGTCCTTTTTCAGGTCTCATTTCAGACAAAAAAGTCCTACTTTCAAGCTTCATTTCAAACTTGAAAATCTAAATTTTCACTTTAAATTTAAACAGCTTAACACTGGAGTAAAAACTCTATATTAAACTAGAGCATTTATTCTAATTTATTGTTTTTTAAAAACAAATGAACTCACCATTCATCTTTTTCTGGCCTAAACCAGCGCTTAAATCGATCATTTTTTGATATTATTCATGCGAAATTTATCTTTTTAAAACTCCCAGTCTCCTTAGTGAGACCTCCTTTTTAGAGGAAATATCATGAACGCTGTTAAATATGCTTTGGCTGTCGCTGTAATGGCTCTTTCTGCAACTGTTTCTGCACAAGTTGTTTTTGTTCCAGATTTTCCTGTAAAAAAACCAGCAGACACTCAAACGGCAACGGCTGATGCTCCTGCGGCTGCACCACATCAAGAAGCGTAATTTGTGCTGACTTGGTCAAAAATAGGCAATGTTGATTGCCTATTTTTTTGCCCAAAATTGCAAAGAACTGACAAAAAATTTCAGCTATGAACCCTCTAGGGCAAAATATTTAATTCAATCTGTGCTGAAATCGAAATTATCTACATTTTTCACCACCCTTTTCTCGTATCAAGAGCAGAATAATTTTTGCCTATTTATTCTTTTCTAATTATGATCAAACAAGAAGACCCAATTCCAAAACCAATAAATTAAATGCACTCAATAGCACATGCATATGCAAAATTTACAAGCCCTGATCCAAGGTCGTATTACGCCCCAAGCCATTGACCTTGATCAATTGATTGCGTTTGCACAGCAGTATACGCAGCCGACTTCAGCCGAATATAAATTACTTGAACTGGCCATCAATATGGTTTTGGCAAGCTACTTGGAACAAGCACAAAAACAACTTTAGAGTTCCGCGTATGAAAGCAATCGAAAAAGCACTGCTGATCAAAGAACTGCATCAATTGATTGATGGTTTGGAACATCAACCCCTGTCTTTTTTTGAAATTGCTCGCTCGAAAAAACGCATCCGCGAAATCTTTGCACTCTGTGATGAACCCATTTTTCAAAAACAACTCGAAGCCTATAAAGCACTGACTCAGCCTCAAGCTGTGGCTGAACGCTGGATACAACAAAGTCCCTACCAGCATGCCTACATTGGACTGTTTCAATATGAGTCTGCTTTAACCGATGCCTTAAAACAGCAGACGGCTTTCGCATGGGGTGTTTTATATAAATCAGGTTTAGGTTGGCAAATTGCTTTTCAAAGCACTCCAGCTACACTGAATAGCAGCCCATGGCACATAAAGTTTGAACACGCTTACCAATGGTTTTTGAGCCACGCACAAAGCGCTCAACAGCCCGACAACACACATTTTCTTACCACACCAGAAATATCCGCAGAAGTTGCAGAAGTTGCAGAAGTTGCAGAAGTTGCAGAAGTTGCAGAAGTTGCAGAAGTTGCACGAGACCAGTTTATCCCGCCCGTTACAACTACATTCGAGGAAAAAACTGACATAGGGCATGCACAGGACAATGTAGTTACTGACGCTTTTGTTTTCACGGGTATTGAGCTTTTAAGCATTGCTACAGATGATACTTCGACTGTACGAACCCAAGAGTCTGAGCCCTCCTTCCCCAAAGTCAGTCCTGAGTCTAGTCTGCTTTTATCTAAGGCTAAAGCAGCGCTTCATTTCAATACGGAAATACAACCTACATTCGACAGCAACCTAAATGCAACTCAAATTGAAGAATCCAAACTCAGGTCTTTTAAACAAGACGCTGTAGAAGATATCGTCTCAATCAATGCTATTGAGCTAAGTATCAAACAAGATAAGGAACCTGAAAATCAGGTCGATATCGTACAAACAGCTTTAGAGCTTCAGTCTGAAGTATTACCAGAAAATCATTCACTTCTCAGTCATCTGCCTCTTTTAAGTGATGAGCCATCTCAACCTCAGGAAGAGTCTATAATCGAGACCGTTGCACCCATTCGATTTGACCTCAAGCCAAGTGCGTCTATTTCAACGCTTGCCATTCAGGATTTTATCCAAAGGCGATCGATCTTGGCTGAACAACCAGATACAGACATTTCATCTGAATCTCATCAGCAAAATCCACTTGAAAGCGAGGTGACAGCACCATGCCCTGTTTTGCAGGATAGCCATACAGAAAATTCAGAAGCATCAGCTACTGCTGCGCAACCCATACTGCCCACACAGATTAATCTGGGGCAATATCAAGCGAAATTGTGCACGCTGCATCAACCAAATTTAGACCCTAAGCTGTATGGCCTCGACATTTCAGGGCACATTGAGATCAATCAAAATATCGAGTTTCTGATCCACAGCGACCAACTCGATCACTGCTTGGACTCTCCTATCTATTTGGCAGAACAGACTAATCAGCACGGAAGGTTTCTTAGATATCTGGCTCTATCCGGTGCTGATAGTCCCACGGAAGCCATTCGCCTGAGCCAACAATTTACCCAGAGTGGTCAGCATCAAGTCGCAGCCATCCGCGAAATTGTATGGGACCAGCTACAAAGTCATATGCATGATGCATTTTCGATTTTTCAGCTGTATACCCAACAGGCCAAACTGGTATGGCATATTGAAGACTATCATCCATTTATTCTGGCCGATCTACTCAATAGCCGTAAATTTATCCAGTTTGAAGAAAGCTCCGCTGACGTAAATACGCCCATTTTAGTGTTAAAAGAACGACAAAAAATTCGAGTAATTCATGGTCAAAAGCGGGTTGAACTCTCACGTACCGAGATCGCCTATCCATGCTTAGTCCTAGACCGACAGCACGGCGTCAGTTGGCAGCTGATTCAAAATACGATTTCCACTTTGCCTGAACCTATCACTGTGTTTCAATTATTTGATTCTATTAAAAAACAACTGGGCAGCGAGTTGTAGAGTTTTGTATTTTCTACTTGTGTTCTTATGTGAAATTTACAACACTAAAACATCGAAGAACAATAAAGTACGAAAGCATGCTAAGAACTCAACATGTGGGATCCATCTCTTTATTTTTCTGCCTAAGTTTAGGTACATACGTCAACGTGGCTTGGGCGGAAAGCAATACCAACAGCACACAACATTTTGTGCCACCTCACGACGTGGCTGAAATTGACAAAATCGCATCGCCCCCCAAAGGTAGTGGACTTTTATACCAAATTCCACAGTGGATCGACTCACTTCCAACCGTCTTACCTGAAGAGTCGAACGAGCTGATTGTGCCCACGACTGACCTCACTGAAGAGCGCACGTGGGTTGACCGCCAGCAAAAAGAAGTTCGAAACTGGGCAGACCGAACAGCCACTAAAATGGACAATTGGTTTGGTGAAACTGATCCTAAAAAACCAGCCACAGCCACCTTACGGGTCTTGGTCGATAACCGCTGGAATAAACATGATGAATACGATGTAAAACCGCGGATTAGGGGGCGGGTTAAACTTCCAACTTTAGAACATAAACTCAGTGTGGTGTTTGGGGATGACTCATTAGATAACGAACTGCAAAACAATGTTGCAATTACCAATGAAAATCCACCTAGTCCAGACAACGACAAATCCTTCGACCGTCGCCAAACCCGTGATGCGAATAGTTCAATAGCATTAAGATGGTCACAACTGTCAGATCGCCTGCCTTTTGAAACCGATTTCGACCTAGGGGTCCGTTCAGGGGATGATATCTATGCGCGGATCGAGTTATCGAAAGAATGGAAACTCGACAATGATTTTCGTGCGTATGCTGAACAGATTTATCGTTATGGTATCGACAGTGAAAATTACTTACGTACCAACCTAGAGCTGACGCATGCACGACCCAATCAACCCTTTTTATCCAATCAGTTCAGTCTGACCTATGCCGACGAACAAGATGATGATCTGCTCTGGGATAACTATAGCTTTAGACAACACCAATTCTTTCATGGCAATCGTTTTAACTACGGCATTTACACTGGCGGTTTCTACAACAACGACGACCTGCGCTTGAACCGTTGGGGGCCTTTTGTCTCGTGGCGTCAACCCTTCTTACGCGAGTGGTTTTATATCCAAGGCGATTTAAATTATTTTAACGATCACCGTGAAGACCGCAGCCATTACGTCAGTGCCTTGGTACGTTTTGAAGCTTTATTTTAATGGCATGGCGGATATTTAGCCTGAACTGTGGATAAGTTCTCACTTATCCACGGATATCCACATCAGCTTCTTTTCCGCCAATTTAATCAATGCATTTAACAGATATTAAGGCGCTTGACCCAATGGGTTAACATAAAAAAAAAGCCTATCTTAGTGATAGGCTTTTTTTAAAGATATCATGGTTTATTGAAGCAATAAGCTGTTAATCCGTTTGATATATTCGGCAGGATCATCAGGTAAGCCACCTTCAGCAATCATCGCTTGGTCAAAAATCACATTGGCCAAGTCATCAAACTGTGCCGAATTTTCTAATTTTTTCACCAATGGATGCTCTGGGTTAATTTCCAAAATTGGCTTGCTTTCAGGTACGGCCTGACCCGCTTGCTGCAACATACGAATCAATTGTGGTGAAAGTTCTCCCTCACCTGTCACTAAGCATGCAGGTGAATCGACCAAACGTGTGGTCACACGTACTTCTTTGGTCTTGGCTTTCAATGAATCAGACAATTTTTCAACCACAGGTTTAAACTGCTCTGCAGCTGCTTCAAGTGCTTTCTTCTCTTCGGCATCTTGTAAATCACCTAAGTCGACTGCACCTTTCGCCACGTTTTGCATTGGTGTGCCATCAAACTCATGCACAAATTCCATTGCCCATTCATCAACACGGTCTGCCATGAGTAAGACTTCAATGCCTTTTTTCTTAAACAGCTCAAGTTGTGGTGAGTTCTTCGCAGCATTGAGACTGTCTGCAGTCACATAGTAAATCGCTTTTTGCCCCTCAGGCATACGCGCTTTATAGTCCTGCAAAGAAGTACTCACCGCATCATTGTTTGAAGTTGAGAAACGTAAAAGTTTTAAAATACGCTCACGGTTACCAAAGTCTTCGCCCAAACCTTCTTTTAACACTGAACCAAATTCACGGTAGAAGGTTTTGAACTTCTCTTGATCTTTTTCATCTTCCGATTTAGCTAAAGCATCCAACATGGTCAATACACGGCGTGCATTCCCTTCACGAATAGTTTTCACATCACGGCTTTCTTGTAACAACTCACGACTAACGTTCAGTGGTAAATCGGCACTATCAACCACCCCTTGAACAAAGCGTAAATAGTTTGGAATCAAGTTATCCGCGTCATCCATAATGAAGACACGTTTCACATAGAGCTTAATCCCCGCTTTGGCTTCACGGGTAAAGATATTGGCTGCAGCTTTGCTCGGTACATACAACAACTGCGTATATTCAGTACTGCCTTCGACACGGTTATGCGCCCATGCCAGTGGGGCTTCAAAATCATGGCTGAGATTCTTATAAAAATCGATGTATTGCTCTTCAGTCACTTCATTTTTATTACGTGTCCACAGAGCGCTGGCTGAATTAATCGCTTCCCACTCACCCGTTTTCACATACTGGCCCGGTTTTGGCTCTTCACCTTCAACCGCTTCTTCTTGCTGCCAAACCTCTTTTTGCATCTCAATCGGCAGGCTAATGTGATCCGAGTATTTATTGATAATTTGCTTCACTTTATGCGGCTGTAAATAGTCCAACGCATCTTCACGCAAATGTAAAATAATATCGGTACCGCGGCTGTCTTTGTGGATCTGCTCGACTTCGAACTCACCCGTGCCCGCACTGACCCAACGTACCGCCTGATCAGCACCCACACCTGCACGGCGTGATTCTACGGTAATTTTGTCAGCCACAATAAAGCCTGAGTAGAAACCGACACCAAACTGACCAATCAGTTGTGCATCTGATTTTTGGTCACCTGTGAGCTTAGACATAAAGTCCTTGGTTCCAGACTTAGCAATCGTACCTAAGTGGTCAATCGCTTCTTGTTCAGTTAAACCAATCCCATTATCTGAAATGGTCAGTGTTTGATTGGCTTCATCAAAGCTGACGCGCACATGTAGGTCTGGGTCATTTTCATAATATTCAGGATGATTAATGCCTTCAAAACGCAATTTATCGCAGGCATCGGATGCATTTGAGATCAATTCACGTAGGAAAATGTCAGGATTTGAATACAGTGAATGCGTCACTAAATGTAATAGCTGAGCCACTTCAGCTTGGAAACTATGTTTATGTGCGTTTTGCTCGCTCATCAATCGCTCCTTAATGTATTAAGTCTTATAGAGAATGCTTAATGAATTGGAGTGAGCGATACGTTTTTCAATAGCAATCGCAAGTTTTTTTGCTTTTTTTAAAATGGGCCCTGACGGTAAATACGATCTAGCTGTAGTTCTAACTGCTGTTGGCGCATTTTATACACATCCATAAGGCAACTTTGTGAAGCACCACAGCGGTCACGGAGGCTCAACCATTTCACTTGGTCATCCTGAATCATGCCACGTGTCCCCATCGGAACAAGACGTTTTAAAATGGTATAGGTGGTGGCCATTTTCACATCGGCGTCATTAATTTGGCGATACTCACAAATCGCATGTTCTGGCGTCGTTTTTGCTTTATCACAATTAAAACTTGCTGCTTGAGCATGCATGCTCCAAGCCAAACTACACACTAAACCAATCCCGAGCATAGCTTTCATTTTTATAACTCTCTTATTCTGTTTCTATCCATTCTATAGATGATTTTCTTTTAATACTGAATCATCGTGATTTATTTCAACGTTGACCACTATTCAACTTGAGTCTTTGCATAAAAAAACCCCATCATTGATGAGGTTCTTAAAAAGCTACTTTTGATTATTAAAATTTGTAGCTATAACCGAGGGTATAAATCACTGGATCGATATCTAATTTAAACTTCGTTGTGCCATCTACATTTACTTCTGGGTTCAAATCTGCATAACGGACATCGGCAAACACACCCCAGTTTTTTGCATCAGCAGGTTGGAAGTTAAAACCAATTTGCGCAGCATAACCGAAATCTTCTTTTATGCTTTTCACACCTTCTTCATCCCATGCAATAAATGCTGTTGCACCGACACCAATATAAGGCGTGAAACCTGTTGAGTTTTTAAAGTTATACTTTGCCGTTAAGGTAGGCGGTAAATGTTTAATTTTTACTGCTTCTGCACCATTAATGAGTACATCGTGGCTAATTGGCGTTGCTAGCAGTAACTCGGCAGAAATATTGTCATTAAAGAAATATTCAACCGATGGCGTAAACGCAAGTTCGCTATCTGCTTCAACCGTTAATGTACCATTCGCAATTTTCGTGTCCTGCGTTGGCGCAATTGCAGATCCACCGACTTTGACTTGCCATTGACCTGCCATTGCAGCAGATGCAGAAAGACCCATTAATGTAATTAGAGCAATTTGCTTCAACATTTCAAACAACCTCTGTTTGTAAAATAATTAATATAAAAATTAACATTAACTCATCATAAACAAGAGTGTAATTAATATGCAATTATAATAATAATGTATTTTAAATGCTATTTTTAAGTGATTGTTTGTAATTGATTTAAATATTAAATATACTGTTTTAGTTGGTTTTAAATTAATAACGAAAAATCAAAATAAATATATTTTAATTCCAACCTTTTTAATCCGAATTAACATTATAAACCCGATTATTTTAATCTGAATAAATAATAAAAAAGGCGATTTTAAATCGCCTTCTTATAATAATTGGAGGGTAAATTACAAAACCATGGCCGCAATCCAACCAAAAATCATGAGTGGAATATTAAAGTGAATAAAGGTCGGGATCACACTGTCTTTCATGTGATCATGCTGACCATCCATATTCAAACCCGAAGTCGGTCCCAAAGTGGAGTCAGAAGCCGGAGAACCTGCATCACCGAGTGCCGCAGCCGTACCAATAATCGCAATGGTTGCCGCTGGACTGAAACCAAACTGGATACACAAAGGCACATAAATAATTGCTAAAATTGGAATGGTAGAGAACGAAGAACCGATTCCTAAAGTAATCAGTAAGCCAATCAATAGCATCCAAAATGCAGCGAGTCCTTGGCTAGAACCAATCCATTGCACTGATGCTTCTACCAATGCTGGCACTTGATTGGTCGCAGAAATAACAGATGCAAAACCCTGTGCTGCAATCATAATGAAACCAACTAATGCCATCATTCGCATACCGCTAATAATCACATCATCTGCTTCTTTCCATTTAAAAATGCCCGCACAGCTCAAAATCGCAACACCAACCAGACCAGCTAAAATCATGGAATCTGATGCAATTTGTACCCAAAGCGTAGCAACTACCGCAATGAGAGCCATAGATAACGTAAACTTTGAAATTTCGGGCTTAGACTTCTCACCCGTGATATCAAGTTCAGAAGAAATACTTTGCTGCACTGGTTCCACATGTACTTCTTCGTATACACGTTTCTTACGGTAACTAAAGAATACAGCAACCAATAAACCAACAAACATGCCAAAAACAGGAATGGCCATTGCTGAAGGGATATCGGCATAATTGATTTTAAAGCCGTAGGGTTGCCCGAAAGTATTAATATTTTGACCTAAGATGTCATTCAGGAAAATCGCACCAAATCCAAATGGTACCAACATATAAGTGGCAACCAAACCAAAGGTTAGAACACAAGCAATTAGTCGACGATCTAACTGAAGATGGTTAAACACACTTAATAAAGGAGGAATCAGGACTGGAATAAACGCAATATGTACAGGAATGACGTTTTGTGAACAAATTGCTGCTAACGCGACGGTTATAAAAATCAGATATTTAACCCGATTTTGTGCCTTTTCATTGCTCGAACCTTTCAATGTTTTAATAAGCTTATAGGCCAACAAGTCAGGTAAACCTGAGCGTGCCAAAGCCAAAGCAAATGCACCTAAGACCCCGTAAGCCAACGCAATTTTTGCGCCGCCCCCAAGCCCATTATTAAATGCTTCGAGGGTACCGTGTAGCCCTAAACCAGCCAATAAACCGCCTGTGACAGCACCAATAATTAATGCAAATACTACAGGCACACGAGCTAATGAAAGTCCAAACATGACCCCAATAGCGGCAAGAATTGCGAACATAGTGAAAAGAGTGACTTGGAAGAAAGGCGCATTTTATCAGAAAATAACCAAAAAATTCTGCCCTTACAGGTCGCTAGCGCCTTTCTCTTTCACAGATCATTTCAGCTGGCTTCAACACAACGCCAGTTTTGAACAAACCTTTTGATTTCTTTAGCAATTACCTCTGGCTGGCTCAAGATTGCCCAATGGTTGGCATTCACATTCACCCGTTGAAAATCCTCGACCCACTTCGGCATTTCATCGATTAACGCTGGACTCACAAACTGATCTTGCTCCAACACAATCGCTAGTACGGGACAAATTGCAAAGCGTTCCCGAGGTTTCGTCAGGCGTGGGATAAAGTTCGCGCGGTAGAGCGCAACCCCGTGCTTACCATCGGCAGCAATGTGATGATTCAGCGGTAAGTCTGAGCGTCCTTCTAAACGCGATAAAACTTTGCCCCAATGCTCAGGACTAAAAAACTGCCATACGCTTGGTGCCAGAAAAGGCAACTGAAAGGCCGCAATGTACCAAGACTTCGTTAATTGCTTAAAAAATTGAGGCTTGTATTGTGTGAACTGTTCACGCATCCAAAATGCGGCATGGTCTAAGCATGGGCCTGAAATAGTGGTAAATGACAGCATACGCTCTCTAAATTTTGGCTCAGTCGCGGACTCCCATGACTGAATCGCTCCCCAATCATGCGCAATCAGATGAAAGCTACGCTGTGGGATCACACTATTCACCACACTTTCCAAATCTAGTGATAGCTGAGGCAAGGCATAGGCCCGTGTACGACGCGGCACACTCGACATCCCTGCACCGCGAACGTCATAGGTCACAATATAATAATCTTGCACCAGATGCCCAATCACAGGCTCCCAGACCTCTTGATTATCTGGATAGCCATGCACCAAGACCAGCACAGGATTGTTCGCATTGCCCCATGTTTTCACATAAAGTCTTTGCTGATCTGTAGTTTGTACCCAGTAACTTTGCTGCTCCATATTCAGCTCCTTATTGTTATTGACTGTTTTTTATACTTTACTGGCAAAACGATCAATACCAATTGATTTGATCTTCTCTAGTATGGATAGAAGTTCATCAGATACCATTGACCGAAATGAGCATTTTAAAAAACTTGTGACACAGCCAATTGTCGCGAAATACTTTCTCAATCATTTTGCTCCCTTTAAAGGTGCAGGGATTCAAATTTAAAAATTTGACCTTAAACACTACCACATTCGCGTCAAAATGCCCCTCACTCGACAAAATCGAAATATTGTCGGCGTACATTTTGGCGGGAGTTTATATGCAATGGTCGACCCGTTTTATATGACCCTGCTGATGCACCACTTAGGCAATAAATATATTGTCTGGGACAAAGCCGCCTCTATCAAATTTCTCAGCCCAGGGCGCAGTACAGTCTATGCAGACTTTCACCTTGATGCCCAAGAAATCGCGACCGTGAAACAACTGGCCGACAACTATGCCCCCGTACATCGTATGTATACCTTAAATATTTATGATGAAGCTGGCATTCGAATTGCAGAAGTGGAAAAAACTTTATATATCCGTCGTAAAAAACCTAAACCCGCACAGCTATAAAAAAAGCACTTCCATGAAGTGCTTTTTTTTGAAAATTTGAACTTAAAACATTATTTACGTTCTTCAATAGCCGCACCTGCACCGCCACCGATAGCACCACCAATGGCAGCACCAGTGTTACCACCAAACACACTTTTACCCACTGCTGAACCAATCGCGCCGCCAACACCACTATAGGTTGCATTACGGTTTGAGCCACCTTGAGCTTTACTGCCCACGGCCGCACCAGCACCACCACCAATGGCTGCGCCTACACCGCCACCGAGGCTATTCCCCGCAGCACCACCCACAGCACCGCCTAAAGCCGCTGTCCCAATACGTTGCTCTGAAGCACTCATATTCTCACAACCTGCCAACAACATCGTCGAAAGAGATACCACTGCAATAATGCTCATATACTTTTTCATGAGATTTGTCCTTATTGGCTATTTCTTACAGCATAAAAGATCAGTATGAACTTAAAACCCGTGAAATGTTACGGTTACAGGTGCTATTGCTGAAAATTTGTAAGCAAGAAGCCCTCCTTAGAGGGCCTCATCCGCATTCAACTCAAGCTTATTCAGGCTCTTTCACCACTACCACATCTTTGGTGGTGGTACCATTTTCTTGGAGCACCGCACGCGTCACACTTTCTTTACTGTTCGGATCTTTCACTTGATCCAGTTTCAGCTCCTTACGTACAGGTTCCTGCCCTTTCTTAAACTCAACTCCGTGTGCATCGACTTGCGTACCTTCTGCAAGAACTACACCACCTTGACTCAAGGTCGATTTCACTTCAACTTTAGATGTCGGGACAATTACACTACCCTTTTGCACCATTGGTGCAGACATTTTTTTATCTGAAAATTGGCTGGCATTTTCTTCGAGAACCACTTCACGCGCCACGATATCTTTACCACCATTTTTCACTTCAAAAATAGTCGCTTCGGTCGTTCGTACAGGCTCTTGACCCGCGACACTGCGAATAATCTGTGTTTTGACAATCGGTACAACCGCCTTATCCTCCACGGTGATGGTATTTGGCATCGGTGCTGCCATCGTTTGGCTCACAAATGCGAAGATGCTTAAGCCCAATAGCTTTGATGTCAATTTCATGTGGAACCACCTCTATTTTTTAATCGTTAGTGAAGTAAGGAGATTTGTGTACTTATATTTTTAATATAGGAAAAATGTGAAATTCATAAGAGCTTAAATCAGCTTCTGTAACAAAAGGACAAAAAAAAGCCACCCGAAGGTGGCTTTTTCATTTATTTAAGGGGCTAATTATAGACCGTTAAACTCATCGCTAAATGCTTGGCTTAATGCTTGATCCACATCAGAGAAGTCATTTACAAGCTCGTGCTCTGCAGCTTCAGCTTCTTGACGACGACGCTCTAAGTGATACGCAAGACCAGTACCTGCAGGAATCAAACGACCTACAACTACGTTCTCTTTCAAGCCACGTAAATCATCTTCTTTACCTGTCACAGCCGCTTCAGTCAACACACGAGTGGTTTCCTGGAACGATGCAGCAGAGATGAACGAGTCAGTAGAAAGCGACGCTTTGGTAATACCCATCAATTGACGTTCAAACTTCGCTGGGAACTTGTTCTGAGCAAGCAATGCTTGGTTCTCTTGAGCAACGCGGATGTAATCCACCTGTTCGCCTTTGATGAAGCTAGAATCACCACCATCAGTGATTTCAACTTTACGCAACATTTGACGTACGATCACTTCAATGTGCTTGTCGTTGATTTTTACACCTTGCAGACGGTATACGTCTTGAACTTCGTTCACGATGTAGTTGGTCAGCGCAACTTCGCCTTTCAAGCGTAAGATGTCATGTGGGTTCTGTGGACCATCAGAAACAGTCTCACCACGGTTCACATGTTCGCCTTCGAACACGTTCATGGTACGCCATTTTGGAATCAGTTCTTCGTAGATCTCAGAACCATCATCTGGAGTAATCACTAAACGGTTCTTACCTTTAGTCTCTTTACCAAAGCTTACAACACCTGAAATTTCAGCAAGAATTGCATGCTCTTTCGGTTTGCGCGCTTCGAACAAGTCAGCTACACGCGGTAGACCACCGGTAATGTCACGCGTACGTGAAGTTTCTTGAGGTACACGACCAATAACGTCACCCACACCAATTGTTTCGCCATCACGGACAGAAAGAATCGTGTTTTGTGGTAAGAAGTAGAACTGCTCACCGCCATCCGTCGTATCAAGAACAACCGCAGGACGTAAATCTTTACCAGACGCAGGACGTGCAGTCACAGGTAAGATTTCAATCGTCGTCATACCTGTTGCATCATCGGTTTTCGAGGTAACAGTTACGCCATCAGCGATTTGGCTGAAACGTACTTTACCTGCAACTTCTGTTACAAGTGGGTGTGTGTGCGGATCCCAAGTCGCCACAATACCGCCTGCTTCTACAGCTTCGCCATCTTTCAACAAGATAGACGCACCGTATGGCAGTTTATAACGCTCACGCTCACGACCTAAATCATCCGCAATACCGATTTCGCCTGAACGAGAAGTCGATACCAAGTGTCCTTTGGCATGTTGTACTGTTTTCACATTGTGGAAACGTACAGTACCTTTGTTACGTACTTGTACGCTGTTTGCAGCAGACGTTCGGCTTGCAGCACCACCTACGTGGAAGGTACGCATTGTTAACTGTGTACCCGGCTCACCAATCGATTGTGCAGCCATAACACCCACAGACTCACCAGGGTTCACCTGATGACCACGCGCAAGGTCACGACCATAACATTTCGCACATACGCCGAATGTAGATTCACACGCAACCACTGAACGTACTTTAACTTCATCGACACCTTGCTCTTCTAGGAAGTTTGCAAGTTTCTCATCGATCAAAGTGTTACGAGGCAGGATAACGTCGTCAGAACCTGCTTTTTTCACATCTTCAGCAACAACTCGACCCAATACTCGAGTACCTAAGTTCTCGATCACGTCACCGCCTTGAATGAACGGAGTCATTACAAGACCGCCCAAAGTACCACAGTCAGGCTCAGTAATTACCAAGTCTTGCGCTACGTCTACCAGACGACGGGTCAGGTAACCAGAGTTTGCTGTTTTAAGTGCTGTATCGGCCAAACCTTTACGCGCACCGTGTGTCGAGATGAAGTACTGAAGTACGGTCAAACCTTCACGGAAGTTCGCTTTAATAGGTGTTTCAATGATCGAGCCATCCGGCTTCGCCATCAAACCACGCATACCCGCCAACTGACGAATCTGAGCTGCCGAACCACGGGCACCCGAGTCAGACATCATGTAGATACTGTTGAATGATTTCTGTTTCTCATCTTCACCCTGTTTGTTCTTAACAGTCGTGAAAGACAAGTTGTCCATCATCGCTTTCGCTACCTGGTCATTGGTACGCGCCCAGATATCGACTACCTTGTTATAACGTTCACCGGCAGTTACGAAACCTTGTTCGAATTGTTGTTCGATTTCACGAACTTCAACTTCTGCTTTTTCGATGATCGAGTATTTCGCTGGTGGAATGAGCATGTCTTCCATACCAACAGATACACCAGAACGAGTCGCTTGACGGAAGCCCAGGTACATCAATTGGTCAGCAAAGATCACGGTATCTTTCAGACCCAATTTACGGTAGCAAGAGTTAATTAACTTGGAGATGTTCTTTTTCGTCATCTCAACGTTGATTTGCTGGAAGTCCATCCCTTCAGGAACAACTTCCCAAAGCAGACAGCGGCCTGGAGTCGTGTCAACAATAATGGTTTGCTGTTCACGGTTTCCATCTTCGTCAATCACAGTCTGGTGTACACGTGCTTTAACGCGAGCGTGTAAATCTACCTGACCTGTTGCAAGTGCACGGTTTACTTCATCAGTATCCGCGAACACCATGCCTTCACCTTTGGCATTGATTGCATCACGCGTGATGTAATACAAGCCCAAGACCACGTCCTGAGAAGGTACGATGATTGGCTCACCGTTGGCTGGTGACAAGATGTTGTTGGTCGACATCATTAACGCACGAGCTTCTAACTGAGCTTCAAGTGTTAATGGTACGTGTACCGCCATTTGGTCACCGTCGAAGTCGGCGTTAAACGCAGCACATACGAGTGGGTGTAGACGGATCGCTTTACCTTCGATCAGGATCGGTTCAAATGCTTGAAGACCCAAACGGTGAAGAGTTGGCGCACGGTTCAACATCACTGGATGTTGACGAATCACGTGAGCAAGAACGTCCCAAACTTCTGGAGTTTCGCGCTCAACCATTTTCTTCGCAGCTTTAATGGTGGTTGCTTGACCAGATGCCTGTAGTTTCGCGAAAATGAATGGCTTGAACAGTTCAAGTGCCATTTTCTTCGGAAGACCACATTGGTGCAAACGCAGGTTTGGACCAACAGTAATGACCGAACGACCAGAGTAGTCAACACGCTTACCAAGTAAGTTTTGACGGAAACGACCTTGCTTACCTTTGATCATGTCTGCCAAAGATTTAAGCGGACGCTTGTTCGAACCGGTAATTGCACGACCGCGACGACCGTTATCCAGCAATGCATCTACAGACTCCTGTAACATACGTTTTTCGTTACGTACGATGATGTCTGGCGCTGCAAGGTCAAGAAGACGCTTCAAACGGTTGTTACGGTTGATCACACGACGGTAAAGGTCGTTCAAATCAGAAGTCGCGAAACGACCACCTTCAAGTGGTACTAACGGACGAAGATCTGGTGGAAGTACTGGAAGTACATTCATCACCATCCATTCTGGCTTGTTGTTCGACTCTTTAAACGCTTCCATCAACTTCAAACGCTTAGACGCTTTTTTAAGCTTCGTCTCAGACGTTGTGTTTGGAATTTCTTCACGTAAACGTGAAATTTCGTTTTCAAGATCGATGTCTTTTAACAAGTCTTGAACAGCTTCTGCACCCATTTTCGCAGTGAATTCATCACCGTGTTCTTCTAAAGCGTTGAAGTATTCTTCATCATTAAGAAGTTGGTATTTCTCAAATGGAGTCATACCTGGGTCAGTTACTACGTAAGATTCGAAATACAATACACGTTCGATATCACGTAAAGTCATGTCTAATAATAGACCGATACGGCTCGGAAGTGATTTTAAGAACCAAATATGTGCAACTGGAGACGCCAGCTCGATGTGACCCATACGCTCACGACGAACTTTCGCAGTTGTTACTTCAACGCCA
>JADHEF010000800.1_pt1 | contig 26464 bp, 19 predicted proteins | sample 8952391 | NCBI WGS metagenome assembly JADHEF01 (sample SAMN16124439, study PRJNA663245) | bioreactor sludge metagenome | isolation source: sludge (nitrite) | place: India:Bengaluru | collected 2019-02-28 | reverse complement strand
GAGGGTCGGCCGGGATTACGGAAATTTTGGCAGAAACGATATTAAGGTATTGAATTGCAACAAAAAATTGAATAGACCGGTCGGCGAATTTAATAGCCGGCAAACCTCACCTCTTGCTCGTTAATTTGGACGGCTCTGGTGCAGCCACATACCGGTAAAAGTAGGACTTACTCGCCAATCGAGTCCCTGTGATGCTTTCCGGTCTTCCTCTTCTCCACAGCTGATCGCTTCAATGCCGTTTCAAGTCTAGCTTCCGCCCCAACCGCTCTGCGCTCAAGTGACTCGACCTGTTGTTCCAAAGCCCCCAGCTTGCCGGCCGTTGTGGCTACCTGCTGGACGAGAGACTCGCGCTCCGACCGGAGCTTGTCTATTACGGGTACAGCCGACATACGTGTAAAAATAGGACTTAGCGATTGATTAGATCCTGCTGGAGCGGCTTTTCGGATGTTTTCTTCGTTGTGGCCGGTCGCTTCAATGCTATTTCAAGCCTAGTTTCCGCCCCAACCGCTCTGCGCTCAAGTGATTCGACCTGTTGTTCCAAAGCCCCCAGCTTGCCGGCTGCTGTGGCTACCTGCTGAACGAGAGACTCGCGCTCCGACCGGAGCTTGTCGATTACGCCATGTGCCTGAGTCAGGTCGGCCTGAGCTCGCTCAGCTGTCTGGGCTATCGATGTGATCTGCCGCCCAAGCTGTTGCACCTCGGCCGATAGCTGCTCATTCTTCTGGTTGGTCTTGGAAAGATGCGTCTCCGCTCGTTTCTGAGCTTCACGGGCTTCAGTGACCTGAAGCATGACATGCTTCTGCACCCCTTCCAACCGCTCGGTCGCTTTGTCAATTTCTTGTCGAAACGAACTCTCTTGGGTAGCAAGGGCCGCCTGTAGCTCCTGAATACGCAGCCGGTGCTCTGCTTTCAAGATCGAAACGGCTTGCGCTGCGTCGGTTTTGACTGATTCGAGTTGTTGCTCCAGTGCATTGACTCGGGAAATGGCGTTCTCCTTGGCTACACGCTCAGCGGTAAGCAGTTCCCGCACCGCAGCGAGCTCAGATTGTCCCAGGACGATATCTGCGTGCAAGCTTTCATTCTGTTTGAGGAGTCTGCTCTTTTCGGCCCCCAGGCTTTCAACACTCGTCGTAGCCTTCGCTAGCTGGGTTTCAACCTCTTCCAGGCGCTGATCGAACACTTTTTCACCATGTTCCACCGCCAACGCCCACATATTCAACATGGCGCTGGCCACCGCGGGCGGTAACGCCGCTGTTAGTGCATCGGCCTTGGCCTGTTCATCCTTCCAGAGCTTCAGTTCGTCGTTGATCGTCGTACGGCTACCTTGCTTGATTTCGGCGTAGATCAGGTCGACGGTCAGATCATGTGAGCGGCGGCCGGTGCTCACCAGGTGTGCGGCGGCTTCTCGCGTGCGCAGGCGGGTATCGCTGACGCGGCTCATAGACGAACTCCTTCAAAAGTGGGCAAACAGATCATATTTTCGCGAATTCAAGAAGATATATTATTGTATAACGTTATATGTGTAACTATTAAAGTTATAAATTTACGATAACACCGATAATCAAAAGTTTTGACGGTGTATGCTTCTAAACACCTCATAAATGAATCGTCAGACAAAGTCATGGACGGACAGTCGCTTTCAATCGAAGAAATCTCAGCCGTTGCCCTGCCGCAAACGCTTGATGGAAGCGAAGGTTCAAATCGGGCACGTGGCGTTGTTCGGCAAACGGCCGCGGATACCGATGTGAAGGCCATTCGCTTATGGTTGGCGGAGTACGTGAACTCCCCTCACACCCTGCGTAGTTATCGCAAGGAAGCGGTGCGATTGCTGTTCTGGGCAACGCAAGCAATCGGAAAACCGCTCTCAAGTCTAAATCGCGAAGATTTGCTCGCCTACGAAGCGTTTCTGGCCAATCCGTCTGCCGAATGGATTGATACAAGCATGCCGCGCCGCGGTAGTAAGCGCCGCTTGCTCGATGGCCCACTATCTCCGCGCAGTATTGCCCAGGCGATGGGTATTTTGTCTGGCCTATTTGGCTATCTTGTAGAGGCTGGCTACCTGGCCGGAAATCCGCTGACCTTGCGGCGGCGCCGAGGCGAATCCAGAAAGAGTCGCCACGCGGCTGCAGAACGCTATCTTGATCATGCATTGTGGCATTCAGTGTTGGCTTTCATCGACACGTTGCCGGCACAAAGCCGCCGCGAGCAACAGCATTACGAACGTGTTCGCTGGCTATTCCGTTTCCTCTATGGGGCTTCATTGCGTGTTTCAGAAGCTGCTCAGGCCAAATCCAGCGATCTCTCCCAACGACGTGGCAAGTGGTGGCTGCACGTCGTTGGCAAAGGCGGCGCCGAGGGGGATGTGCCAATAAGTGATGAGTTGATGAGGGATCTGGCCCGTTACCGGCAGTTTCATTCGATGCCAGCAGTCCCAACGGCGCTCGAAGGCGGACCTCTGGTCATGTCGGTGACCGGCCGTACAGACCAGTTTCTGACCCCGACTGCGGTGTATTTGATCGTGAAAGAAGTTTTCCGGCGGGCGGCCGCATCACTTGAGTCTACTGATCCCACGGGTGCTCAGACCCTCCGTCGCGCCTCAACTCATTGGCTCCGGCATACATCCGCTACTCACCAGGCTGACGCCGGCAACGATATTCGCTTCATCCAGAAAAATCTGCGGCATGCATCCATCGAGACCACGGCGATCTACCTGCATGCCGAGGATGATCTACGACATGTTCAAACCACCGGGGAGTATTCCGATGCGAAACAGTAAGGAATAAAAGGCGCTGCCGAGACAGCGCCTTTCGACAAATCCACGTCAAGATACCCAGCTACAGAGCGACTTAATCACTGTATCGAGTTTCTTCAGCATCGACCGCAGCGGGGGACAATCCGGGTAATGCTTGATAAGCGAAACTTTGACTTGGCCTAGGCTTTCCACATGTCGGCTGCACTCGCCGGAAGAAATCGAACGCGAGAAGGTGGAGCTGCCCTCGCCGCGGTAGTAGAGTTTTAACAACAGCTCGTCCGATAGTTCATTTGTACTGTACTCGCGCTGCACCCACTCATCGAGTTCGCTTCGAACAGTGTTCACGTTGTTGTAGGCGCCCTTGCGGTAATAGGATGCAGCCAACACCGATTTCATTAAGGTGCCAATCTCCGTATGGGTTTCGATCGGCATTCGCGCATTCGGGCGGCGCCGAGGTCCGACAAGAGTCATCACGTATCGCCGGCGTCGGCGTCTTGCTGCAACCCTTCGAAATCGTCGAACCCTATCTCGCCTCCGGGCAGCTGCTCACCCTGTTGCCCGAATACAGCGCCCCGACGCGTCCGATGCATATCCTTTATGCCCCCGACCGCCGCATGACCCCAAAACTCCGCAGCTTCATCGAATTTGCGATGGCGCACTTCGGGCCGGAGGCTCAAGAAATAAGGGATGAGCCAAAGCTGGCTTGAGTCGTGTCGGCAATAACACTCCGCTCCTGGATAACCGCAGGGAGATGCTGCAAAAAGGAAATCGAGCACACTTCGGCATACCGGAACCACCATTTGTCCGGGGAAATCGCTTATCTGAAGCAACCCCGGTAGTCGCTGACTTCTGCAACTACCGGGGAAAACCGGCGGATCAGAAGCTGTTGAGATATCCGAGGCTCACCGTCGACTGATTAGTCTGGTCCTCCAACGGACTGTCTTTGATAGCGCTGCCAAACAGGGTGATAACGCCACAATGCTAGCCCGGTCATGGGCATCTAGGGCTGCGAGGACTCGATAGTCTTCATGCATCAAAGAGAGAAGTGCGGTGGATTGATTATTAAGAAACGATACCGTATAGTTTGCACAAATCAACGAAACCACGTAGTATCGTTACGGGCACAGAGAGATAGAACTATAGGAGAAACATTGCTATGGCAAGAACGAAAGTCGGGGCTCGCTACGAGGTCCACTGGACTACAGCCAGAGATGCTTTTCAAGAATTCGATTTTGACAGTACGTCGATTTGCGAGGCGCTCATGATCACCCTCGGCGGAATGACTTGCTGCCGCTCAATTTCCCCCCCACCCCCGCAAGAAAGAGGCGAGTTATGAATCTATTATCCCCAATCCTTACTGCTGGCCCTGCGGCACGCACAGTAGTGACAACCTTCGGTCTGGCCATGTTTCTTTCGTCAGCAGCTATGGCGCAGAGTAGCCAGACCGATAGTGGTGCTGAATCGCGGTGGTCGGTAGGCCTTGGTGCCGTCACAGTACAAAAAGCCTACCGCGACATTGATAGATACAACATGGCGGTGCCTCTTCTCAACTACGAAAACAAATGGGTGAGTTTCTCGGTCCCCAAGTTGGATATCAAGCTGTATTCCAGCCAGTCCCTTTCATTCCGACTGCGGGCGCGATATGCCGGCTCTGATGGTTATGAAAGCAGCGACTCTCCTTTCCTTGCTGGGATGGATGATCGCAAGGGTAGTTTCTGGGCCGGCGGCGCTGCCATCTGGAAAAATAACATCGCCAATGTCTCTGCCGAACTGCTCGGCGATGCGTCGGGCAATAGCAAAGGCTCGCGCTTCAAGTTGCAAGTGGATCGGCGATTCGAGATGGGTTCGTTCGGCCTCACGCCACGATTGGGCGTCGAGTGGTACGACAGCAAGTTCGTCGACTATTACTATGGTGTAAAGGCTTCGGAAGCGGTTGTTGGGCGCAGTACTTACCAGGGTAAATCCAGCAATGGCGTGGAAGCGGGACTGCGTATCGACTATAGCCCCGCTCGCCAACACAACCTGTATTTGGATTTCGGTATCACACAGTACGGCAGTGCCATCAAGGACAGTCCGTTGGTGGAGAAGGCGAATCAGTCGACAGTGAGCCTCGGATACCTCTACAAATTCTGATCAGTCTGATTTCCCCGGTAGTTGCAGGAGTCAGCAACTACCGGGGTTACTTCGGACATGAAATTTGAAACTCCGAATCAGTGCCATTTGGCATAGAGGTCAACTGTGATCGCGCGGCAACGGCATAAGTTTTTTACCTGGATAAATGGCGGCTCCTTTGCGCTGACGGGCGCGTGGCATTCATGACGTTACCAACGTGCGCGGCTGGTACTGAAACGAACAAGGAGTTCCTGTTGGCGAAGGTTGCCACGCGTCGCGTCGCCACGATCAGCCGGGTCTATCTCATCGTCGCGCTGTTCGTGACCATCACCGTCTTGCTTGCGGGCTGCACCTCGCTGGCGCCGCCCCACGAGCGCCCCGCACTGCCCGTAGCCGGTCGCTACCCCGACGAGATTGCCGGGGGCATCGCGGCGCCGACACTGGGTTGGAACGACTTCTTCGCAGATCCGCACCTGCGTCGGTTGATTTCACTGGCCTTGGAGCACAACCGCGATCTGCGCACAGCCGTACTGCAGGTTCAGGAGGCGCGTGCGCTTCATGGTATTCAGCGTGCCGAGCGCCTGCCCAGCGTCGGGCTGGGGGTGGATGCGAGCCGGGGCAGGACGCCCGGCGACCTCAGCCTCACTGGCCAGCCCTCAACCGGCGGCAGTTACCAGGTCGGTCTGGGCGTCAACGCCTGGGAGCTGGATTTCTGGGGCCGCGTGCGCAACCTTCAGGACGCCGCGCTGCAGGACTACCTCGCCACCGACCAAGCACGCCACGCCGTGCAACTGATACTGCTCACCAATGTCGCCGATGGCTACTACAGGCTGCGTGAACTCGACGAGCGGATCACACTGGCCGACCGCATGATCGCCAGCCATGAAGAGACACTGCGCATCTTTAGGCGCCGCGTCGAGGTCGGCTCGACTTCGCGTTTCGACCTGATGCAAGTACAAACGCTGTTGAACCAGGCCCAGTCCCTGAGTGCACAACTGCAACAGACACGCGCCGCGCAATCCCATGCGCTGACGCTGCTGGTCGGTACGCCATTCGATCTCAACCCCGCGCGAGATCTGCTTAATGGAGCCGCGGCCACGCGCGCGCTCGAGCCTGGCCTGCCCTCCGAGTTGCTGCTCCACCGTCCAGACATTGTCGCCGCAGAACACCGGTTGCAGGCTACTGAGGCCAACATCGGCGCGGCCCGCGCGGCGTTCTTCCCGCGCATCACGCTCACCGGCAGCATCGGCACCGCGAGTGCGGAGCTAGCAGGGCGTCGATTTAGTCAATCTCCAGTCCCCGCAAGGCTTTCGATGGATTTATAATTCACTAAGCATTTACAGGCTTCAATATCCATGCGCGGCCCCGACCATAAACAAAGCAGTCTTTTCAGCTACACCAACATCGAAGACCGGATTGCGGTGGATCATCCGCTGCGTCGTGTCAAAGTAATGGCCGACATGGTTTTGCATTCGATGTCGCCGACCTTCGATTCCCTTTACGCCGAAGGGGGGCGCCCGTCGATTGCCCCCGAGCGCCTGCTTCGTGCCCTGCTGCTGCAATGCCTGTTCTCCATTCGCTCGGAGCGGGCGCTGATCGAACATCTCGATTTCAACATGATGTTCCGCTGGTTCGTCGGCCTGAGTCAGGACGAGCCGGTGTGGGACCACTCGAGCTTTTCGGCCAATCGCGATCGGCTGTTCAAGGAAAGCGTGATGCGGGAATTCTTCGGCGGCGTCGTGGCCATCGCCGAATGGGCCGAGCTGATCTCGGATGAGCACTTCAGCGTCGACGGCTCGCTCTTGCGGGCCTGGGCCTCGCACAAGAGCCTGGCGGCGCGGGACGGCTCGGATGAGCCCCCGGGCCCCGACCAAGGGCGCAACCCGGAGGTGGATTTCCGCGGCAAGAAACGCTCAAACAAGACCCACGTCTCCCGCACCGATCCGGACGCCCTCCTGGCCACCAAGAGCACGGGCGTGGCCTACCTGAGCTACACCACGCACACGCTCAGCGAGAACCGTCACGGGCTGATCGTCGATGTGCACACCACGCAGGCCACCGGCACGGCCGAACGAGATGCGGCCCTGGTCATGCTCGCGCGTCGGGCGGCACCACGAAAACCCGATCGTCCCATCACGGTGGGCGCCGATCGCGGGTATGACGCGGCCGAATTCATCCAGTCGCTCCAGGATATGGGCATGGTCCCGCACGTGGCCGCCAAGACCCGAGGCAGTGCGGTGCCCGAGGCGATCAAGGAGACGGAGGACTACGCGGTGAGCCTGCGGCGCAGGAAGATGATCGAGGAAGCCTTTGGCTGGGTGAAGGAAGTCGGCACGCTCGGGCGCGTCATGCTGCGCGGGCTGGATCGTCTTCGCGGGGAGGTGCTGCTGAATTTTTCTGCCTATAACCTGACTCGGCTGGGCAATTTGCTGGCGCCGTCCCACTGAGCAGGGGGACGTATTCCGGGACGGGCCGTTGGGCAGAAATGTAGGCGCGGCAGTGGGAATGGCTGGGTAATGGATGCACGGGCGGCGGCGGAATAGACGCCTGAAAGCGGCAACACTTCCGGCTTGAAGCGCGCAGCGGAGATTGATTTTTCGGGCAGGGGAAAAAGCCGCGAGGAACGCTGATTTTTTCAACAGCCTGCTAGACGGTTTGTTCGCCTCCGGCAGCCGGGCCTGGAGTTTTGCACCCAGCATCTCCCTGCCCATCTTCGATGGTGGGCGTCGCCGCGCCAGCCTGGACCTGGCCGAGGTTCGCCGCGATCTTTCGGTGGCCCATTACGAAAAAACCGTGCAGACCGCATTCCGGGAGGTATCCGACGCACTGGCATCCAGCCGGTGGCTGGCCCAGCAGGTCAGCATCCAGCAGGACGCGCTCGGCGCCCAGACCGAGCGCGCGCGGCTGGCACGGCTTCGCTACGACAACGGCGCGGCGGCCTTTCTGGAAGTGCTCGACGCGCAGCGCGATTTGCTCACCGGCGAACAGCAGCTCGCCCAGACCCGCCGCGCGCTGATCTCGGCGCATATCGACCTCTACGCCGCCCTGGGCGGAGGCACGCAGTCGCTGGCTGAGGGCGCTCCTGCCCCGGCAGATGACGCCAACTGAAGGCCGTTCCCTATGACACCACCCCGTGCCACATCTAGTAAGAAGACGCTTGTCCTCATCGCTATCATCGCCGCCGTCGGCGTCCTCGCCTACCTAGGCTGGTCACGGTTCAAGCCGTCGGGCCCCGGCGAGGGCTTCATCAGCGGCAACGGCCGCATTGAGGCGACTGAGATTGATGTGGCAACCAAGTTGTCCGGCCGGCTCGATCAACTTCTTGTGCGAGAGGGCGACTTCGTCACCGCGGGCCAGCCGCTAGCGCGGATGCAGTTGGACACGCTGCATGCCCAGCGCGACGAAGCCGAAGCCAATCGCCAACAGGCTGAGCATGGTGTGGCAGCGGCCGAAGCGCAGGTGGCCTTGCGCGAGAGCGATCACACTGCAGCGCAAGCGCTCATCGCCCAGCGCGCAGCCGAACTGGATGCGACCCGGCGCCGGCTGGCGCGCTCGCAGACCCTCTCGAAAGAAGGTGCAGCCTCGATGCAGGAGTTGGATGACGACCATGCCAAGGTACTTGGTGCCGAGGCAGCGCTGAATGCCACCCGCGCCCAGGCCGCCGCCGCACAGGCCGCAGTGAGGGCCGCGCAGGCGCAACTGGTCGGCGCCCAGTCCAGCGTAAAGGCCGCCACCGCCACGATGGCGCGCGTGGAGGCTGACATCCGCGACAGCGAACTCACCGCACCCCGCGAAGGCCGTATCCAGTTCCGCGTCGCCCAGGCCGGTGAGGTGCTCGGTGCCGGCGGTCGCGTGCTCAACCTGCTTGACCTGTCGGACGTCTTCATGACCTTTTTCGTGCCCGAGGCCGCGGCCGGGCGCCTCGCGCTGGGCAGCGAAGTTCGCATCGTGCTCGACTCCAGCCCCGAAACCTACATCCCGGCCAACGTCTCCTTCGTCGCCAGCCAGGCGCAGTTCACGCCCAAGACCGTGGAAACAGCCAACGAGCGCGCCAAGCTGATGTTCCGAGTGCGCGCGCAGATCGCGCCCGAACTGCTGCGCCGCAATCTGGAGCGGGTCAAAACCGGTGTACCGGGCGTGGCATGGATCAAGCTCGACTCAAATGCGGCTTGGCCCGCGGCACTGTCGGCTAAGGTGGCCGAGTAAGCAGTGTCCACCTCTCCCGCATCACCCGTCGTACGCCTCCAGGGCGTGGGTCTGCACTACGGCAAGGTCGAGGCGCTGGCCGGGATAAACCTGGAGGTGCCCACCGGGTGCATGGTCGGCCTGATCGGCCCGGACGGCGTGGGCAAATCCAGCCTGCTGTCGCTGGTCTCCGGCGCCCGCGCCGTGCAGGACGGCACAGTCGAAACGCTCGGCGGCGACATGCGCGATCGCCACCACCGCGAGTCGGTGTGCACACGCATCGCCTACATGCCGCAGGGCCTGGGCAAGAATCTCTACCCGACGCTATCGGTGGAGGAGAACCTGCAATTCTTCGCACGGCTGTTCGGCCATGACGCGGCTGAGCGGCGGCGGCGCATTGACGAGCTGACACGTTCCACCGGTCTACATCCGTTCCTCGACCGGCCAGCCGGCAAGCTGTCGGGTGGCATGAAGCAGAAGCTCGGCCTGTGCTGCTCGCTGATCCACGACCCGGACCTGCTGATTCTTGACGAGCCCACCACGGGTGTCGATCCGCTGGCGCGCTCTCAGTTCTGGGATTTGATTGCACGCATCCGCCGCCAACGTTCGGGCATGAGCGTGATCGTCGCCACTGCGTACATGGACGAGGCACAGCGTTTCGACTGGCTGGTGGCAATGGACGACGGGAAAGTCCTTGACACCGGCACGCCACAGGAGCTGCTGCAGCGTACCGGCAGTGATTCGCTGGAGACGGCCTTCATTCAATTGCTGCCCGAGGAGAAGAAGCGCGGCTACGCGCCAGTGGAGATTCCGCCGCTCGATGCCCATGAGGACGACATCGCGATTGAGGCGCGCAACCTGACCATGCGCTTCGGCGATTTCGTCGCGGTCGACCACGTCTCCTTCCGCATCCGCCGCGGCGAGATCTTCGGCTTTCTCGGCTCCAACGGCTGCGGCAAGTCGACCACGATGAAGATGCTGACTGGCCTGCTACCGGCCAGCGAGGGCCAGGCCTTGCTGTTCGGCCACGAAGTCGATCCGAAGGACCTGGATACCCGACGGCGCGTCGGCTACATGTCGCAGGCCTTCTCGCTCTATGGCGAATTGACCGTGCACCAGAATCTGGAGCTGCACGCGCGCCTATTCCACGTGCCTGAAGCGGAAATTCCTGCGCGCACGCGCGAGATGATCGAGCGCTTCGAACTGCAGGCCTCGGAGGGCTCGTTGCCCGACAGCCTGCCGCTCGGCATGCGCCAGCGCTTGTCGCTGGCAGTGGCGGTTGTACACAAGCCCGAGTTGCTGATCCTGGACGAGCCGACTTCGGGCGTGGACCCGATTGCGCGCGACAACTTCTGGCGCTTGCTGGTTGAATTGTCGCGGCGCGACCGCGTCACAATCTTCATCTCCACCCACTTCATGAACGAGGCTGAGCGCTGCGATCGCATGTCGATGATGCATGCAGGCAAGGTGCTCGATAGCGACACGCCGGCGGCTCTGGTAACGAAGCGCGGCGCGAAATCGCTGGAAGACGCCTTTATCGGCTACCTCATCGAGGCAGGTGGAGAGACGCCAGAACGGGACGAGGATGCGGCGGCGATGCCGCCGGTGCAGGCAGAGCCGTCAGCAAGCGACCACGCCTCGCCGGGTGGGCGTACCCGTTTCAGTCTTCAGCGCATGCTCAGCTATCTGTGGCGCGAGACGCTGGAGTTGCAGCGCGATCGCGTGCGCGCCACGCTCGCGCTGGGTGGCTCGCTGATCCTGCTGATCGTGATTGGCTTTGGGGTCAGCAACGACGTCAACAACCTGCGCTACGCCGTGCTTGATCGCGACCAGACCACGCTCAGCCGCAACTACGCGTTTGAGCTGTCCGGATCGCGCTATTTCACCGAGCGTGTGCCACTCGCTGACTATGCGGAGATCGATCGGCGCATGCGTAGCGGCGAACTGGCACTGGCCATCGAGATTCCGCCCGGCTTCGCGCGCGACGTGCAGCGCGGCAAGTCGGTTGCCATCGGTGCCTGGTTCGACGGCGCCATGCCCCAGCGCGCCGAGACCGTACAGGGCTATATCCGCGGCATGCATCAGCACTGGCTGGCCGACCGGGCAGGCATGCAGGCCAGCTTAACGGCTAGTGCCGGCGAGATTTCCGTGCAGAGTCGCTACCGCTACAACCCCGACGTCAAGAGTCTGCCGGCCATGGTGCCCGCCGTGATCCCGATGTTGCTGCTGATGCTGCCGGCCATGCTCACAGCGCTGGCGGTGGTGCGGGAGAAAGAAGTCGGCTCGATCATCAACCTCTACGTCACGCCAGTCACCCGCACCGAGTTCCTGCTCGGCAAGCAACTACCCTATGTGGGCCTGGCGATGATCAACTTCGCGCTGATGCTGTTGCTGACCGTGACCATCTTCGGCGTGCCCGTCACCGGCAGCGTGCTGGCGCTGACCCTGGCGATGCTGATCTACTGCTTCTGCGCCACCGGCATGGGGTTGCTTGCCTCGGCCGTGACCAAGAGCCAGATCGCCGCCATGCTCATTGCCATGGTCGGTACCATCATTCCGGCCACCAAGTTCTGCGGCATGACCGATCCGGTGTCCTCGCTGGACGGTGTTGGCCGCATGATCGGCGAGATCCACCCGGCCAACTACATGTTCACGATCAGCCGGGGTGCCTTCAACAAGGCGCTGGGCTTTGGCGACTTGTTGCCGTCGATGTGGCCGATGCTGCTGGCGGTGCCGGTCATCCTTGGCACCGCGATTGCGCTGCTGAAGAAACAGGAGCGTTGACATGCGGATGCTGGCAAACATTTACCGGTTGGGCGTCAAGGAACTCTGGAGCCTGTGGAGCGACAGGATGATGCTGGTACTGATCGTGTTCACCTTCACGCTCTCGGTGTACTCCTCGGCGTCCTCCAGCCCACCGACGCTGAATAACGCGCCGATCGCTATCGTGGACGAGGACCACTCGCAGTTGTCGCAGCGGATCGCCTCGGCCTTCTACCCCCCTAAGTTCAAGTCGCCAGCGTTGATCACGCATGCGGAGGTGGACAAGGGCATGGACAAGGGGGCCTACACCTTCGTGTTGAACATCCCGGTCAATTTCCAGCGCGACGTACTGGCCGGACGCAGCGCCGAAATCCAGCTCAACACCGATGCCACGCGCATGAGCCAGGCTTTCCTCGGCAGTGGCTACATCCAGCAGATGGTGATGGGCGAGATCAGCGAATTCGACAACCGTTACCGCGGACAGGTCGTGCCCGCCATCGATCTGGAGCAGCGCGCTCTATTCAACCCGTCGCTCGATAAATCCTGGTTCGACAGCCTGTCGCAAATCGTCAACCAGATCACGATGATCTCGATCATCCTGACTGGCGCGGCGCTCATCCGCGAGCGCGAGCACGGCACCATTGAGCACCTACTGGTGATGCCGGTCACGCCCATCGAGATCATGCTGGCCAAGATCTGGTCCATGGGATTGGTCGTCCTGGTGGCCTCGATCCTGTCGCTGAACCTCGTTGTACGCGGCCTGCTTAACGTCCCGGTACAGGGTTCGCTGACACTGTTTTTCACCGGCACCGCGCTGCACCTGTTCGCCACCACCTCGATGGGCATCTTCATGGCGACCGTGGCGCGCAACATGCCACAGTTCGGCATGCTCGTCGTGCTGACGCTGCTTCCGCTGCAAATGCTGTCCGGCGGCAACTCACCGCGCGAGAGCATGCCCGAACTGCTGCAGAACATCATGCTGGTCGCTCCCACCACGCACTTCGTCGAGCTAGGACAGTCCGTGCTGTTCCGTGGAGCAGGCATCGAAGTCGTGTGGGTTCAGCTCCTGGCCTTGGCCGTGATCGGTGCCACGCTGTTCTCGCTGTCGCTGATGCGATTCCGCAAGACCATCAGCCAGATGGCTTGATCACGCGCCGATTAAGCCCAATGGCGAGCGTTCAATCGACCCGATTGCCACCTGAAACCTCTTGAAACGGAAGCTGAGCAATGCACTACTCGTTTTTTTCCCGAACCCGTCTTGTCCGGGTGCTGGCACTGATTGGCCTGTTAATCCTGTCTGGCTGCTCTACTGTGCGTCCGTGGCAAAATCGGGCCGCCCAACCGGGGACAATCCGGACACAGGAAAGCGCTTTGCAGGCGACGATTCCTCCGCCGTCAATCGTAGTTGTGGTCGCCTTGTCCGGTGGCGGGTCGCGCGCCGCCGCTTTTGGCCTTGGCGTCCTGCAGGAAATGAACGCCACGCACTTCAGTTGGGAAGGAAAACCCACCAACCTGCTTGAGCGACTGTCAGCGATCAGCGGCGTGTCCGGTGGCAGTGTGCTTGCCGCCTACTACGCGGCTTTCGGTGCCGAGGGTCTGAACGAGTTCGAGGCGGACTTTCTCCTCAAGGACATTCAGGGGGATTTCATCAGCCAAGCTATCTCATCGGCGACCGCATACCGTCTCACGTCTCCCTGGTTCGGGCGCAGTAACGCGTTCGCTGAGCAACTCGACAAGCTCTACAAAGGTAAGACCTACGGTGACGTTGCTGGCCGCAAAGGTGCGCCCGAGTTGTTAATCGCTGCGACAGACCTCACTACCGGCGCACCGTTCGAGTTCTCGCCGGAACAGTTTCGTCTGATTTGCTCGGACCTATCGTCCGTGCCACTCGCTTTCGCAGTTGCTTCGTCTTCAGCCATTCCCTTTGTCCTAACACCGACGAGCCTGCGTAATCAGGCTGCCGGTTGCGCTGCGCCTGCCTTGCCCATCGTCGAGGCGACGCAGAGCGATGCGCATAACGCTAGTACCAGTTACCGACGTCAGTTACTTGATCGGAGCGCAGCTAGTTACCTCAATGCCGAGGAACGGCCGTTCATCCACCTTGTCGATGGGGGCCTGGCCGACAACCTTGGGGTTCGCATTCTGCTGGATCGCGTAGTCGCCTCCGGTTCAATCCAGAACAGATTTCGTGAATCGCCGCCGGGATCGGTACGGAAAATCGTCCTGATCGTCGTCAACTCGGAACGAGATATGGTCGATCGCATCGATCAGAGCGATAAAGTCCCGAGTACAGCGCAAGTGATTGATGCTCTGGTCTTCGGCGCTGGCTCGCGCTCGACCCAAGAAACGATGGCCGCACTCAACGACGGCGTCAGCGGGTGGGCGGACAAAATTGCCCAAAGCCGCGGCGAGCGGAACAGCCCGTTTTCGGCAGACGCAGAAATTCACGTCATCCCGGTCAGCCTGCACGACGTAGATGATCGCGATGTCCGCCGGTTGCTGTTACAGGTACCAACAGCGTTCACTATTGAACCCCGTCAAGTGAGCCAGCTCGTTGAAAGCGGACGCTCGACCTTGCGTACATCACCCGCTTTTCAGCGGCTGGTGAAAGATTTACAGCAAAAGTCATGCGCTGAACAATGTAATTGATTGCTCACGCCAAGTACCCATTCTCGGAAGTTACAAGTTGTCATTTGAGTGAATAGCAGCCCGGCAGCCTAAATACATACGGGGGACTTGACCTAACAAAAACGATACCGCACAGTTCCAAAATTTATCAAGCTCAGTAGTTCACGCACATCGTTAGTGCAGAGCGACAGAACGATAGGAGAAATATTGAGATGGCAAGAATGAAAACCGAGGCCCGCCACGAGGCCATTTTGGCCGCCGCCAAAGAAGTTTTTCAGGAGGTGGGTTTCGATCGGGCGTCGATGGATCAAATCGCGGCGCGTATCGGGAGTTCGAAGGCGACGCTGTATCGCTACTTCGCGACTAAGGAAGCCTTGTTCCAGGAGTTCGTCAGCCGGATGGCCATTGAGTTCGGCGGTGATGCGATGTCTTTTCTCTACAAAAGCATTGGCGCGGGCGCGGGGGCAGAACTCCCCAAAGAGGCGATGGACACTCTCTCGTTGCTCGACCCCGCCCGCGACGTCGAGCCGACCCTAAAAGAATTCGGGCGGCATGCCCTGACGTATTTCCATACCCCCCAGCGCTTCGCGGCGACGCGCATGTTGATCGCGGCAGCGGCCGATCCGGAGATCGGCAGAATGTTCTACGAACGAGGATCGCTCCGGGCGATGAAGCTCACAGAGGAATACTTCGCCGGCCTCATCGAGGCAGGTCGGCTTCGTAAATCAGATCCAGTGGTTGTGGCCCGCCATTTCCGCGGGCTGCTTGAGTCTGAGGTTCATGAGGCCGGCCTGTTTAACGTGAGTACCACGCTTAGCGAGAAGCACATCACGGAGGTCGTAGACCGAGCGGTTGACGTGTTTCTTCGAGCCTATCGATCTGCTTCGGCAGCATGACTTGCCGCCGCTTTATTACCCCCAACCCTGAAAGAAAGAGGCGAGCTATGAGTCGTTTATCCCAAACTTGTCCAGGCAGAAATGGCGTGAAATAGGTCGGCACAATGGCATCCATACGCGGTACCGCCTAAACCATGGCTTCAGTCGAACGCACCGCCTACCCGCGATTCAAGCGGAGTCCATTGGCCAAGGAACTCGATGCGCTGTACACGCCGACGGATGAGGAACTCAGTTTTGCTTTGAAGTTTGCACGTAGGCCGCAGTTCAGATTCGGGTTGCTGGTGCTGCTCAAATCCTTCCAGCGCCTGGGGTATTTTCCGGCGATAGAAGATGTTCCTCCTACCGTTGTTCAGCACATTCAAACGGCCAGCGAACTGGGGGCCGTTACGCTGCCGACGTATGAGGAATTGCGCACACTTTATCGGCACCATCGGGCCATTCGAGAACGTCTAGGGGTATCGGCCTGGGGAGACCATGGCCTCCGCATTGCCGGCGAGGCCATGTCGACTGCAGCCAAGGTCATGGACAACCCGGCCGACCTGATCAATGTGGCCATCGAAGAGTTGGTCCGCCAGCGCATCGAACTGCCCGCATTCAGCACCCTTGACCGGCTTTCGCGCCGTGTTCGTACGCTGATCAATGGGCGGTTTTTCGCGGAGGTGATGGAGAAGCTTTCAGCCACCGAGCGCGAGCAACTCGATGCCTTGCTTGAAATCGGCAATAGTCCGCAGAAGAAAAGTCTGTTCTTCACGCTCAAGCAACTGCCGAAACGATCCTCTCTGGAGCATTTGCAGGACTTGCTCGACCACATCGTTAAGTTGTCTGATACGGTCGGCGCAGACCATCACTTGAGGGGGATTCCCTACGCCAAAATCAAACACTTCGCGGCGGAAGCCAAAGTGCTGGATGCGGCGGAACTCAAGAAATTTACGCCGCCCAAGCGCTATGTCCTGCTGCTCAGCCTGATTCACCGGGCCCGAGTGCAGGCCCGTGACGACCTGGCTGACATGTTCATCAAGCGGATGAGCCATATCCACCGGCGCGGCAAGGATGAACTGGAACGCTTGCGCATCAAGTATCGCCAGAAAACCGAACATCTGGTCGCCACCCTGGCCGATGTGATCCAGGTGCTGGAGACCCAGACGGCCGATGCCGAAGCCGGAAAAACCATACGTTCGCTGCTGACGACTCGGGGTGGCACCAAGTCATTGCAGGAGGATTGCGATGCCATCAGCGCCTTCAGCGGCGACAACTATTTCCCGCTGCTGTGGCGCTTCTATCGTAGCCATCGGCCCACCTTGTTTCGCATGGTGCATTTGCTGACGATGACGTCGACCAGCGAGGACAAATCGCTGATGGACGCGATGGATGTTCTGCTGGCGTATGAAAATCGAAAAGGCGCCTGGATTGATAACACGGTGGATTTTTCCTTCACCAACGAGCGCTGGAAACGGACGGTTCTGACGAAAACCGACGAAGGCGAACGGATCAACCGGCAGCATTTCGAGGTTTGCGTGTTTTCTGCGCTGGCCGCCGAGATCAAGTCCGGGGATGTGTCGATCCAGGGTTCGGAAGCCTATGCCGACTATCGTGACCAGCTTCTTTCCCGGGAGGAGTGCGAACCCTTGATGGCCGACTACTGCCAGCAGTTGGGCTTCCCGGATGATGCTTCAGGATTTACCGACAATCTGCGCAACTGGCTGACGGACACTGCGGCCGAGGTGGATGCGGGTTTTCCGGAAAATAAGTCGCTGGGGATTGATGAGTCGGGCCTGCCCATCCTTAAGCGCAGTGGCCCACGGGAACCCAAGGCATCGGCCCGCGCCCTGGAATCCGCATTACTGCAACGCCTGCCAGAACGTAACGTCATTGACGTGTTGTGCAATGTGGCGCATTGGACCAGTTGGAACCGGCATTTCGGGCCGCTATCGGGCTCCGATCCGAAGATCGAAAATCCAGGCGAACGCTACATCCTCACCACGTTCACCTATGGCTGCAATCTTGGGCCGGCGCAGGCATCGCGGCATTTACGCGGGGCCGTCACGCCACACATGCTGTCGTTCATCAATCGCCGGCATGCCAACGCCAACAAGCTGAATGCGGCGCTCAAGGACATCATCAACCGCTACCATGCCTTCGAGTTGCCCAAGGTCTGGGGGGAAGGCAAGTCAGCGGCCGCCGATGGCACCAAGTTCGACATGTTCGACCAGAACCTGCTGGCGGAATACCACATTCGCTACGGTGGCTACGGCGGCATTGCTTACCACCATGTCGCCGACAACTATGTGGCCCTGTTCAGCCACTTCATTCCCTGCGGGGTCTGGGAAGCGGTCTACATCATTGAGGGCTTGCTACAGAACAAATCGGACATCCAGCCGGATACCGTCCATGCCGATACCCAGGGGCAGTCGGCACCCGTCTTTGCGCTTGCTTACTTGCTGGGAATCAAGCTGATGCCACGTATTCGCAATTGGCACGATTTGGTGTTTTTCCGGCCGACCAAGGAAACAAGCTACCAGAATATCGACATGCTATTCAAAGATGTCGTGGACTGGGAGTTGATCGAAACCCACTGGAAAGACCTGCTGCGAGTGGTTCTCTCGATCAAGGCCGGGAAGATTTCGTCATCAACCCTGTTGCGTAAATTGGGCAACTACAGCCGGAAAAACCGGCTGTACCAAGCATTTCGGGAGCTGGGGCGCGTTGTACGGACGGCATTCCTGCTCAGCTATATCTCGGACATCGAGCTGCGCGACCAGATCACCGCCACCACCAACAAGGTGGAAGCCTACAACGGGTTCTCGAAATGGCTGTTCTTCGGCGGCGAAGGAATCATCGCGGACAACGACCCCGAGGAGCAGGAGAAAGTCATCAAGTACAACGATCTGGTGGCCAATGCCGTGATTTTTCACAATGTCGTGGATCAGACGCGCATCTTGCGCGAGTTGAAGCAGGAGGGGTTCCCGGTCAACCGCGAGGACATTGCCACCCTCAGCCCTTATGTCACAAGTCACATCAAGCGGTTTGGGGATTACATTATCGATGTGGAAGCAGTGCCTGAACCAATTGATCCGTCGCTACCAATTTGAGTACAGCCATCGGCATATAGTTAAGTGTTGCCACGATGCAAAACAAGTGGGGATGCTGTTTTCTTGCTGGTCGAACGAATCCCATTTGGGTATATTTCAATAATCTTTTTGATCGCTTCATATCTCGGCATGGAAACAGAAAAAAAATCGGCTATATGCATTCTGAGGTTGGAAATCGATATTTTTTCAGTCCAACTCGCCTGACTCGGCAAGCTCCACCAAAGTTGGAATATGCGGCCCGTACTCGACTGTCTCGGTAGTGCTCTTGGTTGGAATCTTCGCTTCAGAGGCCTTGGATAGTCTCACTCCGCTACCCACTTTTCGGGCATGTTTCGCGTAAAGCGTTTTGGCCCTGATGATCTCGTAGCTATACCCGCGCCCCAATCTGTTCGACAGCTTGATCAGGCCATTCAGGCATTCGGTGTAGGCATTGGTGATCTGGCCCGGCGAATCCCAGTAGGCGAAGATGTCTTCGTAGTGATTGTGCACCGTCTTGGCGAGCGAGTGGAACATCTCCAGTTCGCCTGCTGGCAGCGTGTTTTCCCATGCCTCGAAGGCGTGTTGAGCCGATACCTTGTCTGGATCGTCGTAGATGCGGAAGAAGGCTTCCTTGAAGTCGTAGGCTTTGCCCAATTCAGGGATGGCTTGTCGAACCACTGCCAACGCCTTCAGTTCGTCCGCATTCAGGTTGCCAGGCCGCTTCAGCGTCAGCCAGCGAATCGACTTCTTCACATGGACGCGCTCTTCCTTGCTCAACGTCGCCTGGTACTTCTTGCGTTCTTCCTCCAGTGCTTCGGAGGCCATTTTGACGACGTGAAACTTGTCGATGACCAAACGGGCATTGGGCAGGTACTGGGCGAAGGATCGTTTGAACGGTCGCCACATGTCCGTGCAGACCCATTCCACACGTTCCCGGTCGGGCAGGTTCTTGAAGAACGGCTTCAGATGATCCTGCGTGCGAAGCTCCAGCATCTGATAGACGTTGTTCGTCGCAAGATTCGTGATGACGCAACGATACTTACCGGCGATGCTTACTTCGTCGATCCCCATGATGACCGGGGTTTCGTACCGCACCGTTCGATCTAGCTCTTCAATTAGATCGTGCGCGATGTTCTTGATGGTATTGACGGCAAGCCCTGTTTGGTCGGCCAGCGCATGAAATGTCATGTCCAGGCATCGCTCCCGGATGGCGTCGACCAGTCTCTTAGTTGCCCGTCGCTTCTCATCCAGAAACGTCAATTCAGTAGATAACATCTTGCCGCAGCTATCGCATCGGAAACGCGGCCGGAAGATTTCCAGACGCACCGGCTGCATCTGCATCGGCGTGTCGGCAAAGATATTGGATCGCTTGCCATGCCGATACATGGCTTTGGTGCAGTCGGGGCATGAAGGCAAATCACCGTCGAGCGCTTCGGCAACGACGGTGAGTCCGCGATTCTGCGAGAAGTAATCCACCGGCTTGACGCCGGGGAGGTTCAATAGGTCAATCACTTGCGTTATCCAGGTCAATGTTCCGCTGCTGGCTGATCAGTTCGTAAATCACATCGGTCAGTGCGGCCATTGCCTGTCGATCCGACTTCAGCACCAGCGTAGCGAGCTTCTGGTGGCTGGTCAGGGCGCGAACCACGCCTTGCTGGACAGCGCCAGGCAGGTTGCCCTTCATGGCCTGATCTCGCGTATTGCTTTCAACCTGCGCCATCACCACGTCATTCTCACGAGCGATGGAAGCAATCTGATTCACGAAAGCCGCTTGGTCACGAAGCGGAGTCGCCTCGCCAAACAAGTGATTGAGCTTGTCGATGATTTCCATGAGGAACCGGGGCGCATCGCCCGCACCACCGCCGCCTCCCGGCCCGATGGGCTTGAGCACAGGCGCATCGCCTTCTTCGCCGGGCGCGTCATCCTTGCCCTTGATGTCAAAGCCGGTCAGCACCAAGCCCTTCAAATCGACGCTCTCCGGCGTTTCGCCGGATAGACGTTTTTGCAGCAGCTTGGCAAAGGCGGCGAAGTTCTCCAGTTCCGGGTCGCCAAAGTCGATCAACTGGGCCACATAGGCATAGGTGCGGCAGAAACGGCCAAGGCCCGCCTTGAAGGCCATCAGCGTCTTGATTTGCTCTGCATGCTCCTGCCGGTGGTGGTCAGCCGACTTCATGCCCGCCTGATCACCTTGGCTGTGCGCCTTGTCGAAAGCTGCCTCCCAAGTCGCAATGGCTTCGCGCAGCATCTTCAGTCGTTGCTCGAAGAGGCGCTTGGGGCTATCGGTCGCGGTATAGAGCGCCTTGTGCTGCGGCTCTTGAGCGTGCGTGATGTCGCGGATGGTCTTGAAGCGGGCTTCCTTGAAGGCTTCCAGATCAGCGGCTTCATACAAGCCTTGGCCGTCTAGTTGCTCCTTGATCTCATAGACCACATTCAAGTCTTGCACGTCGTCAATCTGTGCCCCGTCGTCGTACATGGCAAAGGCCCGACGAACGTTCTCCGGGTCGTTCACGAAGTCGATGATGAAGACTTCATCCTTGCCCGGTGCCATCCGGTTGAGACGGGAGAAGGTCTGCACGATTTCGACATCATTGGCGATCTTCTTGTCGACGTACTGGGCCAACAGTTTTGGCTGATCGAAGCCGGTCTGGAACTTGTCGGCCACCAGCATCACGCGATACTCCGGGCGATCAAAGGCCAGACGCAAATCCTGCCCCTTCACCTCCGGGTTCATGCTTTCCTCGGTGAATTCCTCGTTCTCATCGACGATGAACACATCCTCCTTGAATTGCTCATCGTCCCCATGCATCACCTGCTTGCCGGTCATCTTGCCGGAGAAGGCAATCAGGGAATGGATATAGCTGTATTCGGCGTGCTGGGCAATGTAGCGGTCAAATGCCTTCTTGTAGCGGATCGCGGCGGCGCGAGAACTGGTCACGACCATCGCCTTGGCCTTGCCATCCAGACGGTGCGCCACGTTCTTGCTGAAGTGCTCGATAATGAACTGCACCTTTTGCGTCACGTTGGTTGGATGCAGCGACATCCATTGGGCCAACGCACGCTTTGCGGCCTTGCCGCTCACCCGCTTGTTGTCCTCGATCTGCTTGGCAAGGTTGAAGGCGGTCTTGTACGGCACATAGCCCTTCAGGACATCCAGGATGAAACCTTCCTCGATGGCCTGGCGCATTTTGTACTTGTGAAAGGCTTCCGGCAGATTGTCCTTGGATGGCGGTTGCGAGGGATCAGGAACGCGGCCAAAGAGCATCAACGTTGAATGCTTGGGTGTGCCGGTGAAAGCGAAATAGCTGATGTTATCCGGACGCGCCCGCGACTTCTGAAGCTGCTCCAGCAGTTCTTCTACCGTCAGCGAAGCCATCTTGCCTTGGCCGCTCATGGCCAGCGCCGTCTGGAGCTTGGCTGCCGTGGTGCCGGTCTGGGAGTTGTGCGCCTCATCGATAATGACCGCGAAGTTCTTACCCTTGAGCGTCTTGTCCGTCACGATTGCTTCCATCGCATACGGGAAAGTCTGAATGGTGACCACAATGATGGGCGTGCCCGCGAGCAGCGCATCGGCCAACTGCTGACTCTTCGATTTCGCGGACTTCTGGCGGTCAATGGCGGCAATCACGCCAAACTGATGGTCGATCTGTTTGACGGCATCCTGAAGCTGGCCGTCCAGCACGTTGCGGTCGGTCACGATGATGACGCTGCTGAAGATCGAATCGCCGTTGTCACTGCGCAATTTCACGAGGTCATGGGCTGTCCATGAAATCGTACTGGTCTTACCCGAACCGGCGCTATGGTCGGCCAAATAGACCATGCCGGGGCCGTTCTGCTTGGCATCGGCGATCATCTCATTGACCGCAGACCATTGGTGGAAACGCGGAAAGATCAGCGTCTCCTTCTTCGACCAGTTGCCCTTCAGGTCGACGACATTCTTCTTTTCCACATAGACGAAGCTGTGGAAGACGCGTAGCCAGGCATCCGGCTTGCACACATCTTCCCAGAAATAGGCTACCGGGTATTCGCGGGTGCCATCAGCCTTCAACTCGCCTTCCGGGTTGCCCGCATGCCCATCGTTGCCCTTGTTGAACGGCAGGAAAAAGGTGTTATCGCCATCGAGCTTGGTCGCCATCTGGATTTCCGAATCCGACATGGCGAAATGGACAACAGCACCCCGCTTGAAGGTCAGCAGCGGCTCGCGGCGCTTGGTCTTCGGATCGTAGGGCAAGCGGTCAGTGCGGTACTGATCCATGGCCGCTTCTGCCGACTGGGTGAAGTCGGTTTTGAGTTCGACGGTCGCTACCGGAATGCCGTTGATAAACAGCACCAGATCAATCGCCAGCTTGCGCGACGGATGGTATTGAAGCTGCGGCACCACACGCAGGATATTGGCGGCGTAGCGCTTCAGCACGTCGGCGTTACGCTTGTCCTCTGGGGCAGCTTCCGAGAAATCGATATGCCCACACCCGGCAATGGAGAAGCCTTGGCGTAGCACCTGAACCGTTCCGTGGGTTTCCAGCGCCTTAGCCAACCGATCCATCAGTACCTCAAGGGCGCGGTCGCCGTTGTCCTTTTTGAGCTTGGCCCACTTCTCGCCCTGGCCGGAGGCTTCCAGCCAGGCAATCAAGTCCTCGGCATACAACGCCCGTTCGGTGTCGTACTTCGTGGTTTCGCCAACCTTCCAGCCTTGCGCTTCCAGCTTGGAAACGATGTAGCTCTCGAAGTGCTTTTCTTGGTGTGCGGTGTCGCTCATGCGGACTCCCGGAGGTCGATTTGGCCGGTGACGGCAGCGGTAATGAAGGCAGCGCGGCGTTCTTTCAGCAGATCGATGCTGCGCTGGGTTTTTTCGGTAAGAAGATCAATGCGAGCGGTATCGCGATTGAGTGACGCCACAATTTCTGCTTGCTCTGTAAGCGGAGGGAACGCAAATCGGTACTCTCGGAATTTCTCAGCAGGCAAGTGCGAGATGGTTGATTTGGTATCACTTTCTTCGAATACCCCATTCCTCTTTGCAGCCCCGAGAACATATGCAAAGAACTCAACCGAATCTTTGTCTGGCGAAACGCTTCTTAACCGATGAAGCGCCTTTTGGTAGCCAATGGCGTTGTTGTCGCCACGCCAAATAGCTGCTCGCCCAACATCTCCACCTTCGCAAACCAAAAGATCACCATTTTTGATGGTGTAACGCTCTATTTCATCAGGACTAATGTCCATCACTGGAAGATCAGTTATCTTTATCTCACCCCACTGAACATCCTTGTTTCTCAGGTATGGAACAGGGTGATCACCGGTAATGCGCTTTTCGTCGAGCATTTTTCCAAGCTCTACAGAGTAGCGATAGCTGAGCTTGCATACAGCCCAATGCTCCGGCACATTCCCAATCCACTCCACCCCGGATTCCCGCATCGTTGCATCAGGATTCAACCCTTTGGTCACGGCATGAGTAATGAGCGCCTGCCGCTTTTCTTTCAGGAGTTCGATAAAGCGGGTTTTCTTGGTGATCATGGCGTCGATGCGGGTGGTTTCGCGGTCAACGGCATTGGCGATGCCATTTCGCTCCTTTTCGGGGGGAAAATTGAACGGCAAATCGCCAATCGCATCTTGACTCAAGCCATAGCGCGTAATCCCTGGCGCTTCGACAAAGAAGTGGGCCTGAGTTGGATTGGACTGAAGAATGCGATGCAGAAGACGCGACGTGTCGAAATCTGCTCCCCGAATCATCGTTAGGTGGTATCCGCAAATAACACCCGGCAAATCGTCCTTTACCAATGCGGGGATACCAATATCGGATGGGTCTTCCGAGTCCTTGGTGATAATCACATCCCCTTTGCTCAGGGCGAATTGCTCAATTTCGGCAGCGCTTGCAGTTGCCTGCATGAAAGGCAAATCAGGCGTGATGAATTCGTTGTAATAGACATCGGTGTAATTGCACAGGCTGACAGCTTCTTGGCCATCATATGCCTTCTTGTCTACGTTGCTGTTCTTGAACGATGCAACGTGACGCAGGCGCTTTACCTCCCAATGCTCCGGCACCTGCCCAATCCATTCCACGCCGGAATCCCGATAGGCCGGGTAAGGTTTGTAGTGGCTCATTGCTTGATCTCTCCGGCAAGCACGGTATCCATCAAAAGGCGATCCAGGATCGAATAATCCGTATCGCGCAACACGGGCGGCAGGACGGTTTCCAGTCGCGATAGTTCGGCATCAATGAAGGCGTTGATGATCGGAAAAGGCGATCCATGTTCCCCTTCCCCTGCTGCACGCTTGATGGCCAGCAACTGATCAATCGCTGCGAGCAAGTCTGGGGCGGTGACGATGGCATCCACCAAATCCTGAAACTGCATTGGAGCCACGCCGCGCCCTTGCTCAATCCACAGCGTTGCCAGCAAGGGGCGCAGCACGTACAGGTATTTTTTCAGGCGTACCGTTTCGCCCAGCAGGTATTCACGGTAATTCCGGCGTGCCATGTGAACGTAGTGATGGAACGTGCGTTCTGCCTGGTGTGTTTGCCGGGCGGCATCACGCATGGCGTTCAGGAAATCCGGATCGGCCCGATACACCACAGGGGAATCCAGCCATTCAATCAGGGTGGCGTTGCCCTTTTTCAGCAGGCCAAGCGCCTTGCGCAACTCCCATCCGTTGATGTCGAGATCGCCCGAGATCGGCACCTCAATTACGTCTCGCTGAGGGCTGACACGGAGATACCAGGGCAGCGGATGAACGTAGATGAAACGAACATCGTAGTCACTGTCAGGGGATGCGAAGCCCCAGCCCCGGCTGCCAGATTCGCAAGCGTAGAGCACTCGAACGTTATGCTCTGCCTCAATGGTTGTCAGGCGAGCCTCGATGTCACATCGGACAGCCGGATCAATTGGATGCGCGGTATTCATGCCTGACCCTCTTCCGGCGCGGCCAGCACGGCACGCTCACGGGCATGTTCGCTTGCGCGATGCAGGCGCTCGCGCAGCACGGCAATTGGCGGCAACTCAACCAAGTATTCCGCAACACGGATGGATGCCTCATCCAGTTGAAGAAGTTCAACTTGCTCAGCATCGGCACTTGCGCAGAGGATCAGGCCGATAGGCGGCTCTTCACCTACAGCCCGTTCATGTTTGTCCAGCCAGCGCAGGTATAGCTCCATCTGCCCCTTGTGGCTTGGCTGGAAGGATTCCAGCTTGAGTTCGACGGCCACCAGGCGGCGCAGGTGGCGATGATAGAAAAGGAGATCGAGGTAGAAATCGTCCTTGCCGACGGTCATGCGCTTCTGGCGAGCAACAAAGCAGAACCCGCTCCCCAATTCAAGAAGCACGCTTTCCATTTCTCGCAAGATCGCAGCTTCCACGTCGCGTTCGCTATAGCCTTCCGGCAGTCCAAGAAAGTCCAGCATGTATGGGTCTCGAAACACCATGTCCGGTGTCATTCGCCCATCGGAACGGAGTTGTCCGAGTTGCGCCTGTACGACTGCTTCCGGCTTTTTGGCAATCGCTGTTCGCAAATAGAGTTGGCTACCAATGCGCTCTCGCAGGGTGCGAACACTCCAACGTTCAACCCGGCACATTTCAGCGTAAAACTCGCGTTCAAGCGGTTGCTTGAGCGGCAGAATCTCAACAAAATGGCTCCAGCCCAATTCCTGAGCAAGCGATGCCACAATCTGCGGATCGGGGAATGCCTCTGCGAACCGAATCATCCTGGCAAGATTGCGTGCGCTGAATCCCTTGCCGTATTCAGGAACCAATTTTGCCGACAGTGTTGGCAAAATCTCTTCTCCATAGCTGGCGCGTTGTCCTTGCAGGACTTCACGCGAGATACGTTCTCCGAGTCGCCAGTGAAGAAGCGTGAGCGCACTGTTCGCTGTCTGTGCGACATAACGCCGCGTATCCTCGATCAACGCACGGATTTCTGCCAGCAGTGAATCCGTCTGAATTGTGATGTCCGTCATTTGCTGGGCTCCTGCTCACGAAGCCAATCCGCCCTGCCATACCGATAATCAGGAAACTCGTTTTGCAAGGTCGTTTGCCCGAGCAACAGTCGCCGCGCCATGGACGCCACTTGTGCTAGTT
>JADHEF010000798.1_pt1 | contig 26517 bp, 23 predicted proteins | sample 8952391 | NCBI WGS metagenome assembly JADHEF01 (sample SAMN16124439, study PRJNA663245) | bioreactor sludge metagenome | isolation source: sludge (nitrite) | place: India:Bengaluru | collected 2019-02-28 | reverse complement strand
TGAAAGCAGTCGGTTCACTCTTGATGGGGGCATTACTGGTGATCCCTGCCCTGACTGCACGATTACTTGCACACTCACCCAAACAAATGGTGATCTGGGCATTCGTGATTGCGCAAATTGGGGTGACCGTAGGCCTGTGGTCGAGTGCCGGTCTCAATACTTCGACAGGTTTAACTATTGTACTGACCATGGCGGTGCTATTTGCACTGTTCTTCTGCGTGCAGAAGTTTAAAAAGCTGGCTTAATATTTCTGTTAAATCATGATGATTTTCTAATGATCTATTGCGCCTCTCTCCTTTAAGGAGAGAGCAAACACTCTTTATTGATGCACCAAACTCAATAAAAATGCAGCGCCTGCAAATAAACCGGCAAAAGTCCGGTTCATGACTTTTTGTTGTTTCGATGATTTTAGTAGCCTTAAAACTTTAGCAGCCAATCCGGTATAACCCGCCATCACAATCAGATCAATCGTCACCATTGTCGCAGCCATAATCAAATACTGAATCCATTGCGGCTTGGACAAATCCAGAAATTGCGGCAAGACGGCCAGTAAAAATACGATGGCTTTAGGATTAGTGATATTAACCAAGAAACCATGCAGTACCAGTTTCCCTCTCGATTTTCGCGCCAATTCATGTTTAATTTCGATAGATTGTGCAGGTGCTTTCCATTGCAAAATAGCCAAATACAATAAATAGCCGACACCAAACCATTTCACCACTAAAAATGCCCATGGGGTTGTCGCAAACAAAACTCCCACGCCTGCCGCAACCACTGCAATCTGTACCAATAATGCCAGTTGTAGGCCCAGCGCATTCCAGTAACCATGCCGAAAACCATAATTCAGTCCACTCGACATGGAAGCAATCGCTCCTGCGCCCGGCGACACACTAATCACCCAACAGGCGAGCATATAGGCAAACCACATTTGATAGGACATGAACATTTCACTCAGAAAAACCCACCTAATATTATATGAATTTTCTAATAAAATCAGGCTAAAAACCTGCTTAAATATAAAGCATCAGACTATTCACTCTGTCTGGCTTCAGGCACAATATGTACATTAATAAACAGGATCTGTCCTTACAGGAGCCATGAATGACAGCCCAATCGGTAATCTTGCCACTCCCTTCAGATCATGCTCGCTTTATTGTTTTACGTCTTAAAGATTTGAGTATTGAAAAATTAAAAGAACAACTTGAACATCTGTTTACTTCACGTGATCGTCTGATTACGCAACATCCTCAAGCACAAATTAAAACGGCAGTGGCTTTCGGTCCTGAGCTTTGGTCAAGACTTTATTCACAAAGTCCGGCAGGTTTTAAACAGCTTGAACCCATTCATGGTTCATTTGAAATGCCGGTTGTTCCAGCAGATGTACTGATTCATATTGCCAGTGCTCGGGCTGATATCTGCTTTGCACTCAGTCAGGCTTTTTTTGAAGGCATTCAGGATCAGGTTCAAGTACTGGATGAGCGGGTTTGCTTCCGCTATTTTGATGGTCGTGACATAACCGGATTTATTGATGGAACTGAAAATCCGCAATTCCCGGATAATCGTGCTGAAGTCGCATTATTAGGTGAAAATTCAGGTATTTTCCAAGATGGTTCATTTATTTTTGCTCAGCGTTATGCGCATAACCTGGAAAAATGGAAAAAGCTAAAAGTTGATACTCAAGAACAGGTTATGGGTCGCACCAAACTTGAATCTATTGAATTGGATGATGAAGTCAAACCTGAAAATGCGCACGTAGCACGTACTGTAGTTGAAGATGAAGAAGGCGAAGAAATGGAAATTCTGCGTCATTCTCTACCTTATGGTGACGGACGTGGTGACCAGGGTTTATTCTTTATTGCATATACCAAAGATCTAAAAATTATTGATGCTATGTTAGAACGTATGTTTGGTACGTCTGGTGATGGGATTCATGACCGCCTGCTTCATTTCGTAACACCTCTAGATGGTGCCTATTACTTTGCACCGAGTGAGGAGTTGCTGGAAGAGGTTTTGGAAGGGTAAAAGAAAAAAGGATTGCTACATTAATAATGTAGCAATCAAATAAACTATTTTTTAAGTGATTTTTGAGAGTTTATACTTTCACACCCTAATGTAGATGACAAACATTTCAATTCAGAATTTAATATTAATTTATACTTCTCTAATTTACCACTAGACTCTCTAACATCTGCTTCATATAAATATTTTTTTTCTTTTAGAATATAAGAAAAATTATCACCCGCTAATATATTTACATAATCACTCTCTAAATTAGCAGATGAAGAGTCTACTACTGGAGCTTCAACAACTAAATTTGATAATTTGTTATATATAAATAAATTAGAGCTAAATTTTTTATAAGGTCTTTTTACATAATCTATTTCGCTGAATTCTCGTGTTCGAAAAGCCACTATTTTTTCATCTTGATAGAGTATTTTTAAATCAACACTAGACTTCAAAGGTACTGTACTTTTAAATAAATAATATTCTTTTTGATTATTTAAGACCTCAATACCATAAATTTTAAGGACGTAATTCCCACCAGAATATTTTTTATTTTTATTTCCATAATCAATTAAACCCAACTTTAAGTTATTATTTAATTGAGAGAATTCACCAAAATGATCTAAAAATAAAACTGGTTCATTAATCTGTATAGCACTCTGCTGATAATCGTTCCAATCTATATTTTTAGAATGACATGATAATGAAAAAAAACTACCAATTATTACCAGAAATTTAATTATTTTCATATTTCAAAAAGCCTAAATTAATTTTGTTAGAAAAAAAGGAATAGGATCAAATCTTCCTTGTAAACCTTTACCCAACAATGGCGAACTTCTCGTCTCAAAATGCAAATGTCCACCCTTTGATATAGTAGTCATTCCACTCGCATTTCCACTAGACCCTGTTTTACCTAAAACTGTCGTAACATCCACAGCATCTCCCTTTTCAACATTTATAATAGATAAATGAGCATAAAAAAAATAAATAAAATTGCTATTTATAATTTTTTTTAATGCATATTTTTTTTGTTGTATAGGCAGATCATCAATATTTACTTCTAATACAACAATTTTACCATATGGCCCTCCACTATCCTTTGCGACAGCAATAATGCCACTACATACTGCAAAAACATTTGTACCTGAGTCAGCAGCTAGATCTATACCTTGATGATTTCTTGTACCTCCATTTCTAACCTTCCCAAAGGTGGCACTTTTGATATTTGCAAGACCAGCAGTTCTTAACTTATTTACTGATAAAGGATCTACCCATATTTCACTTCCTCCTACAGTTTTATTTTCTTGTACTTCTTTACTTGAGATTGGTGTTGGTGTTGGTGTTGGTGTTGGTGTTGGTGTTGGTGAAGAAGCTTGTCCTAATAAAATTTTTATTGTTTCCTCTAAAGATAAATTCGCCCCGGAAGTTTTTGATTTATCCAGTACATAATCATAAATATTAATATGTGCATCAATATAAGCTCTTAACCATGCTCCATAGGCAGCTTTTGCATCATCATTATATCTTTTCAAATAATCTGAAGCTCTTTGTTTACCTTTACTTCCAAATTGTGCAAATAATAAATTTTTCGCTCTTTCTTGAGAAAAACTATTCTGTATGAATGACCTAGTACCGCCTGCTCCTTCATGATGTAATAGATAAGCAAGTTTCGCGATTGAACTTGGTTCTGTTAATTTTTGATAAGGTAATTTTGACCATTTAAAGTTAACAACTGCATAAGCTGCTGCTGCATCAATAGAGAATTCAGGATTGAATCTCAGACTGAGAAGTTGCTTCTCAGTAAGTTTCTTAATTTTTGAAGCATATTGCCCTATTAAAGTATCTTGATTTTTACAAATTTCAAGCCACGTACCTTTTAAAAATTGTGTTAATCCAGCAGCATTTGTACTTGCATTAAAACTTTCCGGATCCCATTCACCATTACTTTTTTTTGCAGCCTCAGCATGGATTAAAGCTGCGAGGCTATGAGGTGTAAACCCATGACGCCTTGAAGCATCTATAACAAATTTTCTATATTTATTATTTACTGTATTTAGAATAAAGTTCTCTTCTGTAAATTGACTTGCAATTATATGAGTACTATTACCCAAATCAGTCCTTTTTTGATCGTTTCTTGGTTCGGGTAAAATTATAGATGATTGACTAGTATTTTGTTCATCTCCTCCCCTTATAATTGGCTCTGCTAAATTTTTTAATGATTTTTTAATTTCATCAACTTTCTGCTGGACTATACCTGATTTAGGATAGTGAGTACCTGAAACCTTCATTTGCCTTGAAGTCAACCTTAAAACTTTTTTCCCTATAGGTAAACTTTTATAATTAGCTATTAAATCAAAGGTACCTTTAATATTTTTATAATAAACTTTTAGTCCCTTTGAATGATCTAAAATTTCTAAATCATAGATCACACCATCTTTGAAAACTATGTCATTTGACTTACCATCATATTCTAATTTTACAATACCTTTTGGGATTAACTTAAAGGACAAATCTAATAATATAATTCTTAAAACTACTTCAGCATTAATCTTATCTGTTTTACTAATATATATTTTTTGACCTATTTTTATTTTATGAATAGCAGAACTATTTAACTCATTAAGTTCAGCTATTTTTTTTACAGTAATATTAAATTTTCTTGAGATACCCCATAATGTATCTCCTTTTTTTACAATATAATAATTCACAGAGAGTACCTTTATAATTATTTAATGTCTTCTAACTGAATTCCATGCTCTCCCACATCAAATTCATCTTCTATATCAGTTACTTTAGTTTCCAAATCTTCAAAGATACTTGACCATTGATTAAATCCAACTAATGCTTCATAAGCTAATGATTCTTCAAAAATAGATAATTGAGTCTTACCATTCAAATCAGTTTTACTTTCCCACAAGATTTCCTTATTTTTGGGTGTGAACATAGTTACCTGTGCACCTTCAATACCTTTACCACCTAAACTACTGAATAAAAAATCTACAGCGTAGGGGCCAGCTTTAGGTAACTCATGAATTTCATAGAAAATTTTAGCCCCTCCTATAAAACTATGCTGCCCTGCCTTACACTCAAATTTCCCACCAGTTGTGACCATTACTCCACCACCATTGATCTTAATTTGAGACCCTCCAGCGGTCAGTACGATCTCCTTCGGACTGGTGATTTCGATCTTGTCTTCAGTCGAAATAAGCTTGATTACCTTGCGGGCAATCGCTTCAATCGCATCATCTTGGGCTTGTAGTTCAATTTTTCCTTGAGCAGCATAGAGACTCGCACCCTCTTGAGCAGCAAATAAACTGATCTTGTCCTGTGCATGAGCAACTAAAGATTTCTGTGTGGATAAATGAATATTATTCCCGGCACTCTGATTGATTTGCTGATCAGCGGATAAATGAATATTTTCATTTGTGCTCAGTGCAATCGTTTGGGGGGCAGTTAATAACATCACGGCCTGTTTAAATGCGGCAGCCTTGGCTTGATCTTCAGCTTCAATCTGACTCAGAAACTGTTTTAAACTATCAAAAAATTGCAGCGGATCAGTCTGCTGTTGTTCAGCAATATCACTCAAGGCTTTACTATGATCGAGATTCGATTCAATCTGCTCTTTGGCACGACTCGCATCCAGGTGATTGCCTGCTGCTGAATCTTGCCGATAAGTGGAGATTAATAAGCCTTTTCCTGCACGTATGGCACCCCACTGGTCTGTCCTTAGTTCAAAACCTTCTCCTCGACCTTCGCTGCTTTCACTTTCTTTAGGATGGCTTAGATTTCCCAGATTGAGCTGACTGGCTGCATGACTACTTTGCAGCTGCGCACTAATCTGTTCAGGGGTATCATCGAAACGCAACTGGTTAAAGCCATCCCCATCGACCTCCTGAGAACGGATGCCACTGAGTTTTTTGGTCGCAGGAAGTTCTCCTTTTGCATCAAACATGGTCGGATGCCGTTCTGCTTCATGAATCCGTCCCACCACAAAGGGCCGGTCGATATCACCTTCAAAGAAGTCAATCACTACAATTTCGCCAATTCGCGGATGCAACCTGATGCCATAACCCTCACCCGCCCAAGGGGTCAAAACATCCACCCAAGCAGAATCGCTATCATTGTCATTGCTACCTGCGCCGCCATCATGCTGATGATCCTCACTCCGGGTAAACAGAAAACGAACTTTCACCCGCCCCCATGCATCGACATGAATCGTTTCACCTTCAGGTCCGACCACTCGAGCCCGTTGCGGATATCCAGCAGGCCGATGAATGAAGGGGTGGTACTCAGGAACAACCTGGATTTCACGGCGCACCATCTGTAGTTCATTGGCCTGTCGTTCCTCCTGTGTCATCTGCCAGCCGCTCTTCTCAAGCAAACTGTCCAGCTGAGATAAGATATCTTTGGGTAAATTGTTCTGGTTATAAAACCGCTTAGCTAAAATCAGAAATTCACGTTGATGGGCAGGATGCTGATCAATTTCAGGATGCTGTTGCAGTTCAAACCAGTATCCAACCTGAGCATCTCGTACGCTGCTACTGGCTTTAAAATATTTAGACTGCAAAGCATGATAGTCACTGAGCTGCTGATTGAGTCGATCCAGTTGGGCTATACCAGATGCTGTCACCTGATCCTCATGATTTAAGTCGCCGGTCCAAGCCGGACTGATGTTCCACGCATCTTCAAGCTGAAGAGTGGCATTTGCATGGATATCACTTTGCTGATGATTACTGAATAAAGGCTGGCTTTGATCCTGGGCAAGTTGCTGGGCATGCCAGCGCTGGGTTTGGGTACTATTCGGATTGAGCTGACGTACCGCAATCAGACTGTTCAGCGTGTCCAGCTGTTCGGTGGCATGACTGCGATGAAACCGGATGGAGCGGCGTTTTAAAGCTGAAAAATATTGGGAATGATCTACCAGTTTTAAAAGCTGATCTTGAATCTCGCTGGCTGATACAGGCACAGTTAATTGCCTTTCATCAATCAGCCAGTTAATTCCTTCGCTACGCCATAAACGGGTCAGAAAATCATAATCCGATTCATTCGACTGCATTACAAAAGGTCGGACATCATAGTCCCGGCTGAGTCCTGTCAAATCCAGGCTGAGACTGGCCGCGAATAATACACTTCTATTTTGCCATTCACTGAACAGGATTTCACTGATCTCGCGCACCGTCTTATTCATAAAAACCCGACTGTTACGGCGCTTCTGCCAGAGTGCAGTCGGATCATTTAGCATCAATTTATACAGGGTCAAAGCTCCATCATTCTGCCCTTGACTGGCTGCAGTAATAATGCCCGTAGTCCGGAAAAGTTCACCCCGGTCTGTGACCTGATCAATGGCCACCCGACAGCCGATAAACTGTTTCAAGGCAATATGAGCATGAGTGGAAAGACAGATCAGTTCAGCCTGCAAGCCTTGATTGATCTGATGCTGACCCTCAATACGCTGAATCAAAACCTGATGATTTAAAGGAGGATGTGAAAACTGTAAATGTAGCGCACGATGCTGTCGCTTAAGCCCGAGCTGCTCCACCAGCATATGGATAGGTTTTGGCATTTTATAGTTATAATTTTAAGCTTTATTATTGTGCGGCAGATTTTAGGAAAAGTTATCCATTTCGTCCAGTTCACGATGCATTTCACATAATTAGGCCTTTAATTTATGGCCCTTCAATTAAAAATCTTAAATTGCATGTGGTACATCTTAATTAAAAATATTGCTCAATATTCCCTATTTTTCCGATTATCCTATACGGAACTTGCTGCTACACTCATTCAGATCTCATTCTTCAAGGCCAAGGACATGCTGGAACTCCCTTCTAAATTACCCGATTTGGGCGTGACCATTTTTAGTACCATGTCGGCCTTGGCACAAAAACTCGGAGCCTTGAATCTTTCTCAAGGATTTCCAGACTTTGCAGCGCCTCCTGCCTTGATTGAAGCTTTAAACCGGGCTAGCCAGAATGGATTTAACCAGTACGCTCCGGGAGATGGTCTGCCAGTCTTGCGAGGTCTAGTGGCAGATCTCTATCAGCAGCGTGATCAACTGATGATTGATCCTTTCGAGGAAATCACGATTACGCCTGGGGCCACGATTGCGATTTTTTGTGCCATTCAGGCCACAGTGCGCGCCGGTGAAGAAGTAATTATTTTCGACCCGAGCTATGACAGTTATGGCCCTGCGGTACAACTGGTCGGGGCAAAGCCAGTGCATATTGCTTTGCAGCATCCTGATTTTTCTGTGGATTGGAATCAGGTCAAAGATGCCATTAATGACCGAACCCGCATGATTGTGGTGAATACTCCACATAATCCGAGTGGGAGTGTCTGGTCCAAGGCAGACTGGCAGCAACTGATCGAGCTGATTCGCGAGCGCAATATTGTGGTGCTATCCGATGAAGTCTATGAACATCTGGTTTTTGACGGCGTTCAGCACTATTCGGCATGGTCATTTCCAGAACTTCGGGAGCGTAGCTTCGTGATTGGCTCTTTTGGTAAAACCTTCCATGTCACTGGCTGGAAAACCGGATATTGTATTGCTGCCCCGGCACTGATGAAAATGTTCAGACAGATTTATCAGTTTGCCAGTTTCTGCGGTGTGACACCCGTTCAGGTTGCCTTGGCGGAATATATGCAACTGCATCCTGAGCATATACCTGAACTGTCCTCTTTTTATCAAAATAAACGGGATTTATTTAACTCATCCATTAAAACATCACGCTTTAAATGGACACCTTCTCAAGGGACTTATTTTCAGAACTTAGATTATTCAGAGATTCGGCCTGAGCTCGATGATTTTTCCATGTGCCATTTTCTGGCAGAACAACATGGGATTGTCGCGATTCCAGTCTCCGCGTTCTACCAGCACCCTCCTGCCGATTTACGTCTGCTCAGGTTCTGCTTTGCAAAAAAAGAACAAACTCTGATCCAGGCAGGTCAAATTCTTTCAAAGGTTTAACTCACCTTTTAACTAAAACTCTCATAAAATAAATGCCTTAGTTACTTAAAAGCTAAGGCTTTTTTTTATATTCTGCCGAATAATAGCTACATCAATAAATAGATGATAATTCAATCACAGGATGTCGCATGGCACAGCACTCACTGATTCATCAACAGAATTTATGGAAAGCCTTTCTGGTTTTTCTGTTGCCATTAATTGCGACCAATATCCTGCAAAGTCTCTCCGGCACGATCAATACAGTTTTTGTGGGACAAATGCTCGGAGTGAATGCGATTGCTGCTGTTGCGGTTTTTTTTCCGATCCTGTTTTGCCTGATGGCCTTTGTGATTGGTTTATCTGCCGGTTCTACCGTATTGATTGGTCAGGCTTGGGGCGGGAAAAATATAGAAAAAGTACGCTGTGTGGTTGGTTCAACTTTATTTATGACCTTGATTGGCGGCAGCTTAATTGCGCTTCTCGGGGTAATTTTTGCTGAGAATATTCTCTTGGCACTCGGCACAGATCCGGATGTGATGCATTTATCCTTGCCCTATGTACAATGGATGCTGGCGGGTAGTCCCTTAATTTTTATCTATATTATTTATACTTCCATCTTGCGTGGCGTTGGGGATAGTACCACGCCCCTGTTTGCTTCCGCACTTACCATTGGGGTCGGTTTGGTGGTGACACCGGTCCTGATTGCCGGTTATTTTGGCTTTCCTAAAATGGGCATTATCTCGCCAGCGATTGCCACTATTTTGGGGAATCTGTCGGTCCTGTTGTTTTTAATCCTGTATTTGAATTATAGGCAACATCCTCTCAGACTGGACTGGGCTTTATTAAAAAATATTCGTCATCAGCCACAGTTGAGCAGAATGATCTTGAAACTGGGGGTTCCTACGGGTGTGCAAATGGTCACGACTTCAGTTGCCGGACTAGTGATTGTCGGACTGGTCAACCGCTATGGTGCAGAAGCAACAGCGGCCTATGGCGCGGTCAATCAGGTCTTAAATTATATTCAATTTCCCGCTTTGTCGATTGCGATTGCTGCGTCTGTATTTGGTGCTCAAGCGATTGGCGCAGGTAAATCAGATCTGCTCAATAAAGTGACCCGGACTGCACTGAGTATGAATATTCTGTTTACCGGCGGTCTGGTGATTCTGGCTTATTTGTTCTCCAAATATTTGATGGCCTTATTTATTACCGATCCTAAGGTTGTAGTACTGGGACAACAACTGCTGTTTATTGTGCTGTGGTCAATTTTGTTCTTTGGCGCCAGTGCTATTTTTGCTTCGATCATGCGTTCAAGTGGTACGGTGACCGTGCCAATGCTGATCAACATTTTTGCCATTCTCTGTATTGAAGTTCCCGCCGCTTATCTTTTTAGCCAGTGGTGGGGTCTGGAAGGTATCTGGTATGCCTATGCATTGGCCTTTGTCAGCCTGTGTATTTTGCAGGGACTGTATTATCAGTTGGTCTGGAAGAAAAAAACGGTTGAAGCGTTGATTTAGATGCAGGATTTTGTATGCCTAGAGCATTACAGTATCTAACACTCTCATTTGCAAAAAATTAGACCCTATTACAGCGATAAAAAAACCCGCTTTCGCGGGTCTGTTTTGCAATTTCTTAAGCAGACTTTTTCTTCTTTTTGCCAAACTGGGTCGCCATTGCAGTGACATGCTGATAACCGGTCGGCAAGATCCGCTGAATCAGGTCAATCGCTTTGGCATCATTGCCGATCAGCAGACGGCGCTTGTCTTTTTGTACCGCCTCCAGAATTTGACGTGCAGCTTCTGCAGGTGGACAACGCAATAATTTATTAAAATTACGGGCTGATTTTTCCGGATTCATACCTAAAGTCAGCAGGCTGTTATTCATTTTTGCCGCATTAGCAATGTTGGTGCGGATACCACCCGGATGTACACACAGTGCACTCACTCCACAATTTTCTAGATCCAGTTCCTGACGCAAGGATTCAGTAAAACCACGTACCGCAAACTTGGTCGCATTATAAGCAGACTGGGTCGGTTGAGCAGTCAGACCAAACAGGCTGGAAATATTGATGATATGGCCATCGCCAGTTTTCTTGATCAGTGGCAGAAATTCTTTGGTGCCATACACCACGCCCCAGAAATTGATTCCGACAATCCATTCCAGTTCTTCATAAGACGCCCCTTCAACAGTTGAACCTAGTGCGACGCCAGCATTATTAAAGATCATATTGACACTGCCATGATCCTGTTCAACCTGTGCCGCCCAGTTACGCACCTGTTCCAGTTCAGCCACGTTCACTTTCTGGATAGTCACACGAACATCACTCTCTTTGAGCAATTCAAGCGTTTGCGCCAGACCTTGTTCATTGATATCACTCAGCGCCAAGTGACAACCCTGCTTGGCCAATAATACCGCCAGTTGCTGACCAATACCTGAACCGGCCCCGGTAATCGCGGCAACTTTATTGTTAAAATTTTTCATTCAATTTCCTTATGTAAAGAACTGCCATTCCATGACAGCAGGATCTTGTTCTGTTGTTTCAGGAGCTAGCACAGATCCTCAATATAGTTTTGACAATATATATTGTCAATAATTATCCCATGTCCTTAGAGGCCAAATTTCAGGGCAGCATTTCCATATAGGTCTAAGCGAGATTTATTGCTAAGATATTCAAAATCTTCATGCAGATGAGCACACAGGCCTTATGACCGATTCGATCGACTCAGTAGCAAAATCACGACCCTCCAAAACCAAGGAGCGTCAGTTTAAAGGCCTGTCGATGGCTGAACGACAGCAGGCACGTCGTGAAAAACTGATCGAAGCCGGAATTGAAGCCTATGGCAGTTATGGTTTTTTTTCAGTTACCGTCAAAGATATCTGTAATGAAGCCAAACTAACCGAACGTTATTTTTATGAATCCTTCAAGAAAAGCGAAGATCTGTTTCAGACCATTTTCTTAAAACTGATTGATGAACTGCAGCAGAATGTGATGCAGGCCATGATGCAGGCATCGAGTGATCCGAAAAAAATGATCGAAGCCGGTTTGAGTGCGCTGCTCACTACCCTGCGTGACAATCCGCGCATGGCACGGATCATTTATATCGATGCCATGCTGGTGCAGGAACTGCATAATCAGGCCACCATTCATGAAACCATGTCACGTTTCGACCGCATGATTCATGCCTTTGTCATGGTGATGATGCCGCAGTTAAATCGCAGCGAGCAGGAAATTTCATTGGTGTCGACCGGTTTAAATGGCTATGTCACCCAAATTGCCATTCGTTGGGTGATGAGTGGTTTTAAGCATTCGCTTGAGGAAGTTTTATCGTCTTGTAGTGTGGTTTTTTTGGCGCTGCTCGAGTCATTTTCCGAGAAAAAATAGCTGTTAAATCCTGTGCTTAATAGGATTTCCTGCATTTACCAGTCAGTTGCAGATTTATGCTGTACTACGGAAATGAGTAAAATTAATTTATGATTTTTTAACAAGTTTCTGCATTATATTTGTCACAAATCTTTGCGAATATCAGCAGTTTTTCCCTTTCTGCAATGATACTGTCATAATTAGTCTTTGTAATAAGCCTGTCATAAATATAAAACGGTTCACCGTTTACATGAAATAGGGTATTGCGTTGTGAAAGATGACTACATATTAATCGTCGATGACGAGCTCCCGATTCGGGAAATGATCCATACCTCTCTGGATATGGCCGGTTTTCAGTGCTTACAGGCAGAAGATGCCAAGCAGGCGCATCAGATGATTGTGGATCAGCGTCCGGCACTGATTTTGCTGGACTGGATGATGCCGGGTGGTGTCAGCGGTGTGGATCTGTGTCGTCGTCTGAAACGTGATGAAAGCCTGTCAGAAATTCCGGTGATCATGCTCACAGCGCGCGGTGAAGAAGACCACAAGGTACAAGGTCTGGATGCCGGTGCCGATGATTACATGACCAAGCCGTTCTCGACCAGAGAACTGGTCTCCCGGATTAAAGCAGTACTTCGCCGTGCCAATGCCCTGAGTGGTGAAAAAACCATTGATGCTAACGGACTAATTCTTGATCCGGTCAGCCAGCGGGTCAATTTTGGCAATAATATTCTGGAAATGGGGCCAACTGAATACCGTTTACTGGCATTCTTTATGACCCATCCGGAACGTGCCTATACCCGTGCGCAATTGCTGGATCAGGTTTGGGGCGGTAACGTCTATATTGAAGACCGGACCATCGATGTGCATATCCGCCGTTTGCGTAAAGTGCTGGAACCTTATGGTGTAGACCGTTTTGTACAGACCGTTCGCGGAACGGGGTATCGTTTCTCGACCCGTTCAGATGTCGCTTTAGGTTAATATCTTTTAAGGTAAATCTTGTTTTATGTATGAACCCTACCCTGTCCCCGAACTGGCACGCGAACACAAAAGAATCCGTTACAGCAGTTTATGGGATTTTGCGAAGCAGGATTTACGCTTACTGGCTTTTTTCCTGATTATCGCCAGCTTTATCGGTTTTGGGATTGGGTATTTCTGGATTTGTATCGTCATTGCCTTCGTGGCGTTCTTTGCGACCCAAATGCGTTCCTTATATCTGGTCAATGAATGGATTTCCAATCGCCCCTATGATGTTCCGCCTAATATTGGCGGAATTTGGGGTGCACTGCTTTTCAATGTTTACCGCGCCCAACGTCAGGAACGGATTGTTCAGGCGGAAATGGTCGAACTGATTGATCGTGCACAATCTTCGCTGGTGGCCTTGCAAGAAGCTGTGGTGCTGCTTGATGAAAACCAGCAGATTGAATGGTGGAATCCGGCGGCTGAACGTCTGCTCGGAATCTCCAGTGATGACCGTCGCCGTAATATCCTGACCTTGTTACGCCAACCGAGCTTTATCGAATACTATCACCATATTGATGAATCTCCCGACGGCCTGAAAATGCGTTCTTCGCTGTTTGAAGACCACTATGTGCAGGTTAAAATGACCCGTTTTGGCGGAGAAAGTCGGGTACTGGTCGCTTATGATGTGACCCGGATGCACAATCTGGAACAGATGCGAAAGGATTTCGTCGACAATATTTCCCATGAACTGCGCACTCCTTTGACCGTACTCAGTGGCTATATTGAAACCTTTACCGATCAGGAAGATATCAATCCACGCTGGAAACGCGCTTTTGATCAAATGCAGTCGCAAACCCGACGCATGAATGCACTGGTCAACGACCTGCTGCTGCTGTCACGTCTGGAAAATGATAAGAATATTGCCAAAAACCAGATCATTGAAATGCCGAGTCTGATGAACCAGCTATTCGATGATGCCCAGGCCTATAATATTGATTATGGTCATACCCTGAATCTGGACATTGACAGTCATTGCGATCTGATCGGTTCAGATATGGAACTGGCTAGCGCTTTTAGCAACCTGATTACCAATGCCATCAAGTATACGCCTAAAGGCGGCACCATCACCATCGGCTGGCATGATGATGGCGAATCTGCCTATTTTGTGGTGCAAGATAACGGCATCGGTATTGATCCCAAACATCTGCCACGTCTGACCGAGCGTTTTTACCGCATCGATTCAGACCGTAGCCGCCGGACTGGTGGTACCGGTTTGGGATTGGCAATTGTTAAACATGTGCTGATGCAACATCAGGCACATCTAGAAATTGAGTCCAAGGAAAACCAAGGTTCCACATTTAAGGTAGTTTTCCCCAAAGAGCGTCTCAGCTTTCCAGAATAAGATAACCCTCAAAAAAGGTGCCATCGGCACCTTTTCTTTTAAGCGTTTAAGAGCTGATCTGTTTTTCTTTGGACAGTGCATGCGCATAAGCAGCACGTTGCGAGACCCGTTTCAGATAGGCTTGAATCGCTGGATAGCTTTGACCCGTCCGGCTCTGCATGGCCTCCAAAGGAAAACTCATCTGAATATCGGCAAAACTGAAATGCCCGGCAAAATAATCATGCTCACTCAAATAGCTTTCCAGAAACTGGATATGATCTTTTAAACGGCTCTGTACAAATTGCTTTTTCACCCCATCACAGATTTTCTTGGCCACAGGTCGAATCAGCAAAGGCGTATGTTTAGGCACTGTGGTCATTACCAGTTGCATCACCAGCAGCGGCATTAACGAGCCTTCCGCATAATGCATCCAGTAACGGTACTGGGCCTTGTCGGCAATATCTTCTGGGCGAAACTGCTGCTTTTTATCATAAGTTTCCTGCAAATATTCCAGGATCGCCGCAGATTCTGCCAGTACCTGACCCTGATCGACCAGAATCGGGGCTTTGCCCAACGGATGGATCTGTTTTAAGGCCGGTGGCGCAGAAAGGTTGGGCTGACGTTTATAGTATTTAACCTCGTAATCCAGTCCTAATTCTTCCATGGCCCACAGGATACGAAATGATCGTGATTGTTCGAGATGATGTAAAACACGCATATTAGACTCATGATTTTATTGTTTTTGCCCACTAAGCATAGCAAAAAGCAGCAGACTCTAGCTCATTTTTTGATGACTGTAATGATATGTATCCTATGTTGCAGATTCATTATTTGAGTTCAACTCAGACAGCGTTCCATATTCCCATCATTTTTAGCATTTATCGGGAAGCCCGCATCTGGTCTGGAAATGCAGGCGCTTCTAAACGTGGTCCATCATAGGCAGGAATGGAACCAAAACGTTCATGACCTTCAATCCATTGTTCCCGCGCAATTTTAAGTTCCTCTGTCGTGCGCCCGACCAAATTCCACCACAGTAAAATCGGGCTCTCAAATGGCTCCCCACCAATCAATAGCACCCGGCTCCCGGCATGAACTTCAGCATTGACCTGCTGTAAGCCCGGTTCCAGGATCAGCATATTGTCCTCTGTCAGTTCATGTCCATTGATGCTGACCGTACCTTCAAGCACCATAAAGCCATATTCAAATTTCGGATTCAGCGGCAAACGCATACTGCTACTTTCAGCTGCGTACAAGTCTACTCCGAGTAGTTCGCTATGTACTTTAACCGGTGATCTCGTTTTTAAATATTCTCCAACCAGCACGGTAAACTCGATGCCTTGTTCATTTATGACCGGCAATTCAGGATAATGTTCAAAACCTGGTGCCATATTGATCTTGTCGTCCGGCAAGGCAATCCACAACTGTGCTGCATGCATATGGGTCTCACTTTCCGGAGAAACTTCAGTATGTGAGATACCATAGCCCGAGGTCATCAGATTGACCTGCTTGGGACGAATCAACTGCTGATTTCCCAGACTGTCATTGTGCATCATGCTGCCTTCGATCATCCAAGTAAAGGTCTGCAGACCAATGTGTGGATGAGGGCCGATATCCAGACCATCTCCTTGCGGGAAAATGGCCGGACCCGCATGATCCAGAAAACACCAGGCACCTATCATGCGCTTATGTCTGCTTGGCAAGGCACGTTTAATCACGGTGCCCTGTCCGATTTCCGCGCGACGTAAAGGAAACTCCTGAATAAACTGATTCACATACTTTTCACAATCATCAGAATTCGACAGTTCAATATCACTATTATTCGACATGGCTGAGCTTACCTCGGCATTTTCATTCTACTTTTTGAGTGGGTGAGACATGTATTTGACCGATTCAAGATGCCTCTCTGTTCAGGACAATGTACAGGGTCTATGGGCAAAATCTATCCCTGGAAATATTTAGATACGTATAAAACGCCTCACTAGTCCCATCAATTTAAATTCTGAAAAGCTGATGAGATTTATATTCAAAGCCCCAAACTTGAGTTTTAACAAGTCAATCATGATTTAGGTACATGGCGTTATGAGTTTAAATAAACTGAAGATCAACGAATGTCATTAGTCCATGTTTCACGTGAAACGGAGCAACAACAACCTAAGATCCCAATGAATAAGATGATTATTCATGTATTTCAATCACTTTCAATTTTACAAAACACAAATTTTGTTACGTTTTAGCTTTAAAAACTTCCCGGATACCCAATTTTTGGGAGGTTATTTTTTACTCAATCACGGCATAATAGGCACCTATAAAAATAATACTGGACCAGGACATGTCTGCTCAGAATGAGAATATATATTCAACGGCGAATGTATCTTTTCAAAATTCGACGACCGATAAATCACTGAAATTATCTGAATGTGATCTGCAGAACCGTCAGCTGATTGAACAGGCGCTGACAGATCCTCATGCCCGTATTCCTGCCCCGTTTCAGCAGTATTTTCATGATTATGTTTATACGCATAGTCATCATAACTTGCGTCAAATTAACTATCTGGCACAAATTGCCTTTTTACTGTATTTCTTTGCCGATATTCTGATTATTCCAGACATGTTTTTTATTTCTGGTCTGATGCGCGTCGTTCTGGTTCTGGGCGCGATGTTTTGCTGTTATTACCTGTTTAAAAAACATAAAAATATTCAGATTCTGGACAGAATCTTGCCGATAGGCACCACTGTAGCCGCAGCGGCCTGGATTGGCTTACTCGCGCTTTCAACCAGTCCCCATGTTGCCACCTATATTTATGCCTCTGCGATCTTTATTCTCATCGCCAATCTCTGTGTGCAGACCCAGTTTAAAGTCGCAGTCTATTGCTCCATCTTGATTGCCCTATTTATCATGCTTGGGATATCCCAGTTCATGAGTGCTTCTCAAGCCTTTATTTTTAGTGTGGTCTTTAGTCCACTCTGGTTTTTTAGCATTTATATTAACTGGAATAATATTCTGAATATACGGCGTTCTTTTCTGCGCTCCCTACTTGATGAATGGAACTATCAAACCTTAAAGAATCTGGCACATACCGATGATTTGACCCAGCTCTACAACCGTCGCCATTTTGTCGATATGGCTGAACGCTCTATTCATCAATGGCCTAAACATGCCAGTAGCTGCCTGCTGATGTTTGATGTGGATCATTTTAAAAATATTAATGATAGCTATGGGCATGATGTTGGTGATCGGGTACTACAACTGATTGCTGAAGTGACCCGTAAAGAAATGCGGCATAGCGATGTACTGGCACGTTTTGGTGGGGAGGAATTTATCGCCCTCCTAGAAGATACTCAGCTGCAAGACAGCTGGGTGATTGCAGAACGAATTCGTTGTGCAATTCAAAAGCAGTACATTTATGTCGAACCCAATCATGCCATCCGGTTCACCATTTCGATCGGTGTAGCAGAACTGGAATCCCATACCCAACCCCTGGAAGACCTGATCAAACAAGCCGATATTGCCTTGTATCAGGCCAAGAAGTCTGGCCGAAACCGGATTGAGGTCTATCATCCAGATATGCTGAATAAGCCCAAGCCTGCGACAGAAAATCCCTGGAATGTATTTAAGCCAGACAATCAACCAGCCCAGTCAACGGCGAATTAAAGCTGGATCATTAGTCTGTTCTATAAGCTAGGATCATCCTTAGAATGCACTAATCGGGGATTTCATTTTATAAAATAAATTTGATTCTTCCACTTTTAAAATATCCAACAAAAGAATAGAATATTTTTTATACAACTATATATAAATTTCATCTTATTAATTTTTATATATTTTAATTTGGGAAGGCTGCATGCCGCATGATAACGAAAAAGAATCACGTACCCTGATTCAGGAGGCTCTTCAAGATCCGCTTGTTCGTATTCCTGCGCCTCTAAAACCGGCCTACTATGCCCATCAAAAGAAGCTCACTTTAAAATACCTATTACAGGTCAATTTATTCGCACAGCTGGCATATGCCTCTTATACCCTCGCCGATATTCTGGTGCTGAATGATATTCTCAAGTTACTCATTTTGACCAAAATCAGCTATACCATTCTGATCGTACTGATCACGATCTGGATGTATCACTCTTACCGCAATTTACCTGTGTTTGATTTACTCTTACCTACCTCAATTATTGGCGCAAGTGCCATCTGGTTTTTTAATCTAAATCAGTCTGAAAGTGCTTATACCCTCATTTATCAATATGCCTCCTTGGTTTTTATTGTGTTGGCCAATTTATGTGTGCAGATCTGGTTCTGGCCGTCTTTGATTACTTCGAGTCTGATTACTTTGATGAATTACATCGGTGTATATTTCAATACTCGATCTGACCTGTACCAGATGTTTTTATTTTCCCTGATTTATCTGCCAGTATTGACCTTCAGTCTATATATTAGCTGGAGCTCGACCTTAAAATCACGCATGGTATTTTTGCAGCATACCCTGAATGAATATAATCGGCAGGCCTTTGAAAATATGGCTCATACCGACTCACTCACTGGCCTGAATAACCGTCGCTGTTTTGAATATCTCGCGCAACAACTGGTACAACAGAATTTTGATCAACCGGTGCCTATGAGTTTACTGGTCTTTGATGTCGATCATTTTAAGCAGATTAATGATCGTTATGGTCATGATATCGGAGATCAGGTCTTACAGACGATTGCTCTAAATACACACAGCGAAATGCGGCAGCATGATATTTTGGCACGCTATGGCGGTGAGGAATTTATTGCATTTTTACCTGAAACCTCTCTGGATGAAGCGCTAAAAGTTGCCGAGCGTTTAAGGCATAACATTGAAAATATTGTGATCGATCTAGACAGGCAGCATCGTTTCAGTTGTAGCATTTCGATTGGTGCTGCCATTCTGGAAAGCTGTGAAACAGATTTAATGACCCTGATTAAACAGGCCGATATTGCCTTATATCAGGCTAAAGCCAATGGACGGAATCGGGTTGAAGCTTATGATCCAGATCTGGAGCAAAGTTTAGCTGGGGAGCTGCAAAACTGGCAGGTTAAACCGGCTTAAATTACCCGTTAAAAATTATCTTCATCAAAACGATCTTGGTCGATTTTATAGATATGAAAACTACGCTCTATTTGTACACCTAAACCAAATTCAATCATTAAAGACGTCAGCTTATCGCCATCAATTAAAACAATACCGGATTTTCTTGCCGACTCGATGGCCTCTTTACTAAAACTGGAAGTGGTAATGAATACACCCTTCTTAGCAACTTGATCGGCCAAAGCACCTTTAAACTGTTGAATGTCGGGACGACCAACCGTATCTTTCCAACGTTTCGCTTGGATGTAAATTTTATCTAGCCCTAATCGATCTTCACTAATTACACCATCAATTCCACCATCGTTGGTTTTACCAATCGCTTGAGCTGCATCTTGATGTGAACCGCCGTAGCCCATTGCCACCAAAAGATCGACAACCAGTCTTTCAAAAAATGAAGGAGACTTATCTTTTACCATCTGAAGCAAATCACTTTTCAAATCAGATTTTAATAATTCCGTTGTGTTCTGGATTGTTTCTTCTGGAGTCTGAGTTTCTTGGTAACTATTTAGGCTTTCAATAACTTGTAGAGTCCCGATCCCAAACTCATCTTTATTTTTCTTTCCTAATTTAAAATCTGAAAATCCATTGAACTGTGCTAAATATTCGTTTGTTATAGCATCTAAACTTTTTAAATCAACCTGTCTACCCAAGCTACTAATCTCACAATATGCTCTCTTCGGTTGTTGAACTAAGCCCGCCTTAACTAAGTAGGTCTTTGCCCATGCCACTCTATCTTTAAATATATTTTTCCCGCTAGGAAGAGTTTTATTTAAATCCTCTTCGGGTAAATTGGAACGTTCAGCTAGGATATTCGCAGCATCCGAAATTTTTATTGGCTCATTTAATTCTGATAATAATTTCATTAAAGGCAGCATTAATTGATCATAAGTAGGTAAAGGCATTTTTTAGCTTTTAAAGGTTTATTTTTATTCAGTATAAATCAAAAAAAGAGCGCCGAAGCGCTCTTTTTTATTAGGTTATATCTGATAAACCAGATACTGCCACGCGCATAGCGCTTGGCGTAATTTAGGCGGACAGCAGTGCTGTCCGAAACCCCTAAATTACTCCCATTCAATTGTTGCTGGTGGTTTAGACGATACGTCATACACAACACGAGAAACTTCAGCAATTTCATTCATGATACGGGTCGAGATCTTATCGACTAAATCATAAGGAAGATGCGCGAAACGAGCCGTCATAAAGTCCACGGTTTCTACCGCACGCAGTGCAATCACCCATGCATAACGACGGCCATCACCGACTACACCCACCGATTTTACTGGCTGGAATACTGCAAATGCTTGAGCAGTCTTGTCATACCAGCCGCTGGCACGCAGTTCCTGCATGAAAATGTCATCCGCAAGACGTAAAATGTCTGCATATTCTTTTTTCACTTCACCCAGGATACGCACACCAAGACCTGGGCCCGGGAATGGATGACGGTAGATCATGCTGTGTGGCAAGCCTAAAGTCGTACCCAATTTACGTACTTCATCTTTAAATAAGTCACGTAATGGTTCAACCAGTTCAAACGCTAGATCTGCTGGTAAACCACCCACATTATGGTGTGATTTAATCACATGCGCCTTACCCTGCTTGCTTGCAGCAGATTCAATCACGTCTGGATAAATCGTACCTTGTGCAAGGAATTTTACGCCATCTAATTTACGTGCTTCTTCAGCGAAGACAGCAATAAATTCACGGCCAATAATTTTACGTTTTGCTTCAGGATCAACTTCACCTGCAAGCGCAGTCAAGAAACGCTCTTCAGCATCAGCACGAATCACGCGGATACCCATGTTATCAGCAAACATTTGCATCACTTGATCGCCTTCGTTCAAACGAAGCAAACCGTTGTCTACAAATACACAGGTCAGCTGATCACCGATCGCTTTATGCAACAGCGCTGCCACTACAGATGAATCCACACCACCAGAAAGTCCTAGTAATACTTTTTCATCACCAATCTGTTGGCGAAGCTGTTCTACACGTAGATCAATAATGTGTTCTGGCGTCCACAGACCGCGACAGCCACAAATTTGATGCACGAAGTTCGACAGTAATTCTGCACCTTTAGAAGTATGTGTCACTTCAGGATGGAACTGAATACCATAGAAACGGCGAGTTTCGTCAGAAACCATCGCAATTGGACAGCTTGGCGTCTGTGCAGTGATCTGGAAGCCTTCTGGAATACGGGCAACCTTGTCACCATGACTCATCCAGACATGCAGCTGGTTTTCACGGTCCTGTAAATTACCGATCAGCTTGTCACGTACAACAATATCTACTTCTGCATAGCCAAACTCATGCACAGTACCTGGCTCAACTTTACCGCCAAGTTGTTCGCACATGGTTTGCAGGCCATAACAAATACCCAATACCGGCACACCCAGCTCGAATACCACTTGCGGCGCACGCGGGCTGCCCTCAAGGTGAACGCTCTCAGGTCCACCAGACAAGATGATACCGTTTGGATTAAATGCACGAATGTCTTCTTCAGACATATCATAGGCATACATTTCAGAATATACACCAGCTTCACGGACACGACGTGCGATGAGCTGACTATATTGAGAACCGAAATCCAGAATCAGGATACGATCTTCAGTAATTTGAGTATTGGTAGTCATGACGAACAACTATGAAAGGCAAACGAAAGATAAGCGCCGTATTCTAACATTTTTCAGCGCATTAAGCACACAATTCGCATGAGGTATGCATTTAGTTGATTGCATTATATTTCTAGCAGAATAAAGCATCCCTTTGGATGCCTTGATTGGTCTGTCATTTTTATATTTTTAAGCTCAAGATTTAATCCAATTAAGCCTGTTTTTATAAAAATCCGAAGATAATATGTAAGAGAAATTTTTGCTTAATTGAAGATGGATGAAGCCTTAATTATTTTACTTTCTGGTACTGACTTTCATGCCCCGGGCTGTTAGGATTTGACCACACTTTTGCTTGTACTGGGCTCATGGAACTGATTGATTTTATCTTGCATGTTGATGATCACTTGCTTGAATTTATCACTAATTACGGGATCTGGATTTATGCCATTCTTTTCCTGATTATCTTTGTAGAAACAGGTCTGGTGGTCATGCCGTTCCTGCCTGGCGACAGCTTGCTATTTGCAGCAGGTGCACTGGCAGCCTCTACTGGTGCAATGGATCCATGGGTGCTGATTCCACTCTTGTTTGTTGCGGCAGTTCTGGGTGACACCCTGAATTATCATATTGGTAAATATATTGGTCCTCGGGTTTTCGAGATCGAATCGCGCTTCATCAATAAAAAACACTTATTGGCGACCCAGCAATTCTTTGCCAGACATGGTGGTAAAACCATTATTTTTGCGCGTTTTGTTCCTTTTGCCCGTACTTTCGCACCCTTCGTCGCCGGTGCTGGCAGCATGAATTACAAATATTTTCTGACCTATAATGTGGTAGGTGCATTCGCCTGGATTAGCTCATTTGTCATTTTGGGCTATATGTTTGGCAATATGCCGATCGTCAAAGACAACTTCACCTATCTAATTTTTGGCATCATTATTTTAAGTGTATTGCCAGGTGTGATTGGCTTTATTCAACAAAAGCTCAAAAAAAGTAAAACAGCTTAAGAACTTTTTACATTAAGATTCTTTTACAGCCTGTGCGTTTAATCCCAGAGCTTGATCAGGAGTGGGATCAGACAAAGCAGAACAAATAAAGCCGCGCCTTTATAAATGAGGCCGGCTTTTATTTTTTCAGATGGACTGGTGAGAATTGCCTGACCAAAGACCATCCAGAAAATCCCGACCGGAACGGTACTCAAGCTAAAGGCAGCAAAAACCAGAACGAAGTTGGTCGGGCTTTGCCAGGTTTCCATCGGTAAAATTCCAGAGGCCAACAATGCTGCTTTAGGATTTTTTAAGGTAGTGGTAAACATTTGCCAGGGGCGAATCTGCGGATGGGTCTTGCTGTAACGTTCTAACTGCTGAGCCTTATATAAATGCAAGGTCATCCAGCCCACACAGATGGTACTCAGTACATAGACCAAGCCTTTAAAATTTGGCCAGATCGGTGACGCCAGATGAATCAACAAGGCCCAGACATTAATGGCATAAAAATAGCCGAGTAAAATAGCAGGAAGATAGAGACTGGTTCTGGCTTGCCCCTGCTGATGAGCAGAACTGGCCACCAAGGCATTGGCGGGCCCTGGAACCATTAATACAGCAATGAGTCCTAAAACAAATAACCAATTTTCAATCATCGCAATGAACTTTTCCGGGCCAAGGTTGTAGCTTAATCAATATGGAAGTGGGATAACAAGCTTATAAATTTCAGATTTATATACAGTCTGGTCAATTTCCAGTGAGTTTTATCTTAATGTAAACCGCCCTATTCTTGGTGAAAGCAATAAAAAATGCCGACCCGAAGTCAGCATTTATCCGTTTAATGTTGAATGATTTATTTAGGCGTCGCCTGCCGAACGATGATCGAACAGTTCTTATAACGCGCGGCCTGTACAATCGCTTCCTGCTCGCCTAAAAGCCGTGCCAGTTCGGTTCTTTTGGTATCGGATGACTGTCCCATATTGACTGAAACACTCGGGCCAATACCCCATCCACCGCGACTACCCCAACCACCGCCAAGACCAACGCCCACACCGACGCCAGTACGTTTCGGTGGTTCAACGCCATTGTCGATATACTGCTGAATACGATTATATTCACCCTGTAATTGCGAACAACCCAAAGTCTGATAGAGGGTGGGCGACACATAAGTCGGTTTTACCGGCGTTGCACAGGCACTCAGTAATGCCAGTGCAGCAATACTCAGGCTTACTTTCACAAGTTTCATAGCTAACTCGATCTTAATTCTGCTCTATCTCATTGAACAACGATTGATAGGCCTGAGTCAATTTATGATCAGTAGCCAAATGAATCAAAGGCTGATTTTTCTGATGAGATTCTTTCATCAAGATCGAGGGTGGCAACATACTGTCGAGGACCGGTAAGCCTTCATCTTTGAGCTGTTGTACCACTTCACGCGGTAATTTGGCCTGTGCCTGAAACTGGTTCACGACAATCCCTTCGATTTCCAGCCCTTCATTATGGTCATCCTGGGTTTCAATGACATTTTCAATCAGGGTCTGTAGGGCACGTTTAGAAAATACATCACAGTCAAATGGAATCAGCACGCGGTTCGCCGCAATGAGAGCAGAGAGGGTAAAGAAATTGAATGCAGGCGGTGTATCAATAAATACCCGGTCATAATGCCCCGACAGTTGTTGCAAGGCATCTCGTAGCTTATAAATCTTGTGCTTGGACTCCAGTGCATGGGCCAATGCACCCAGTGTTGGGCTAGCCGGAATAACATCCAGATGTTTAAAAGAAGATTGATGCACATAGCTTTCCAGACCTTTGCTACGACTTTTTAAAATCGAGCCAATCGCATTACCAAGCAAGCCCTTGCTTTGCTGATTACCGAGTACATCTTCAAAATAGTTTTCGATATTCGGTTCGAGTGCCGGCTTGTCACTAGAATACGTCGCATCATCACCCAGCACATACTGGCTAGAGTTGGCCTGCGGATCCAGGTCAATCAATAAGGTTTTTAAACCCTGATGTGCACTGATCGCTGCCAGATTGACAGTAATACTCGACTTGCCTACCCCACCCTTTTGATTAAATATCACACGTGTACGCATGTCCCCCTCCTCACATTTTTAATTACTTTTACAACATTTGTATTTTCTAATTATTTGCATGGACTGGCTGTGCTGATCATCACAGCCAGCCTGCTTTTAGCCAAAATTCGGCTTGATCATCACCAAAGCCAGAATAGACACCAATGAAACTACAGCAATAACCAAGCCAGCCCGACGCTGCGACAGCAAGATTGAATCATCTTTCTTATAGGCTTTGCCTAGCGAGGACACCAGCACCAAAAATAAAATGACTTTGGCATAGAACCAAGGCTGTACATCAAAGTCTTTCAGGACGAGCGATACTATACCGGTCAGTGCAATCACCGTGATAGCTAAATGCTGTAAAGCGACTAGCGCTGTACGTGCTACCGGATTAGGCATATTTCCCTGTGTGCCGACAAACAAGGTCAAGGCACGGGCAAGAATGGCGACAATCGCCAGTCCTGCTACCGACATATGGATAATCTTGACTAAAAGTTGGGTTTCCATCATGTCCTCTTAGTTTTTAGGTGCGTGTGCACAAGCAGGACTGGTCGTATCCTGACCTGCCCATTCTTCAGGCAAAAATGCATGAATGGCCAGCGCATGAATCTTGTCTTTTGACAGCAGATCACCCGCAGCAGCATAAACTTTCTGATGACGCTGGACGGGGCGCAAACCGGCAAATGCCTGACTCACAATCACGGTTTTAAAATGCGATTCTTTTCCCGGGAAATAACCACCATGACCCGAAGACTCATTCACCACTTCCAAATGGGTTGGGGATAATTGCGCCAAACGATCTTTCAGTTGTTGTTCTAAGCTCATGGCCTGACTCCAATCTTCAAAAATATGGTCTCAGTATACCTTGTTCTGCCGAGTATTTCGGTAATCTGTTCAGATGCAATCCGTTGATTGTGGCGAAAATTTATTGATTTTTATATGAATATTGGTTGTTTATTGTCTGGTCTACAGCATTTTGCTTTTATTTTATGCAATTGATGCAAGATTTTTAACAAAGGTGTTGACCACATTTTTGCATGCTGTATTATACACGGCATGCGGGAATAGCTCAGTTGGTAGAGCATAACCTTGCCAA
>JADHEF010000797.1_pt1 | contig 26523 bp, 21 predicted proteins | sample 8952391 | NCBI WGS metagenome assembly JADHEF01 (sample SAMN16124439, study PRJNA663245) | bioreactor sludge metagenome | isolation source: sludge (nitrite) | place: India:Bengaluru | collected 2019-02-28 | reverse complement strand
CGAGCTGCGACCGGACCTCGTCGAACGTCGCCCCCGCGAGCGTCCGACCGTCCACCGCCGCGATCCGGTCGCCTTCCCTCACGCCCGCCTCGGCGCCGCCCGAGCCGACCAGGAGGCGCTCGACGACGGGGAGGCGCTCCTCGCCGTCGAACCCGAACGTGATCCCGACGCCGCAGAGCTCCGCGGAAAGGCGGTCGTCGAATTCGGCCCACTCGCCGGCGTCGAGGTATCGAGAGTAGGGGTCGAGGTCCTTCAGGAGGGCGCGGAGCGCGCGTTCCTCGAGCTCCTCGCGCGTCATCTCCCCGAGGGAGCGGGTCCGGATGACCTCGAGCGCCTCGGCGAGACGGCCGGCCGGCGGCTCCTGCGCGGACGCGCTCCACGGCCACGACACCGACACGCACGCCGCGAGGACGAGCAGAGGCTTGCGCATGATTCCGTCTCCTGCAGGGAGCGTAGCAGGCGGCGTGCGCCGATCTGCCCGTCCCGGACCGACGGAGAGCCGACACGGAAAAGGGGAGCCCGCTTTCGCGGGCTCCCCTCGGAACCGGATCGTGTCAGAGGCTCGTGAGCGTCAGAGCTTCGGGCCGGCGGCGATGACCTCGGGCGCGCAGCCTTCCTCGAACTTCTTGAAGTTCTCGACGAAGCGTGCGGCGAGGGAGCGGTAGCGGTTCGCGTAGAGGGACTTGTCGGGCCAGGAGCCGGACGGGTCCATGACGGAGTCGGGGATGCCGGGGCAGCTCTTCGGGACCTCGAAGCCGAAGATCGGGTCCTTCCGGTACTCGACGCCGTGAAGCGAGCCGTCCAGCGCGGCGTCGAGGAGCGCGCGGGTGTAGCGGATGGAGATCCGCTTGCCGACGTTGTACGGGCCGCCGACCCAGCCGGTGTTCAGGAGCCAGCAGCTCACGCCGTGGCGCTCGATCTTCCTCTTCAGGAGGTCGGCGTAGAAAGCGGGGTGGTGGACCATGAACGGCCCGCCGAAGCAGGCCGAGAAGGTCAGCTCGGGCTCCTTGCCGAGGCCCGCCTCGGTGCCGGCGATCTTCGACGTGTAGCCGGAGATGAACTGGTAGAGCGCCTGGTCGGGGGTGAGGCGCGCGATCGGGGGCATGACGCCCTGCGCGTCGCACGTGAGGAAGATGATGTTCTTCGGGTGGCCCGCCTTCTTCTCGGGGACGGCGTTCGCGATGAACTCGAGCGGGTAGGAGCCGCGGGTGTTCTCGGTGATCGTCTCGTCGTCGAGGTCGATCTTGCGCGTCACCGGGTCGAAGACGACGTTCTCGAGGATCGTCCCGAAGCGGTGGGTCGTGGAGTAGATCTCCGGCTCGGCCTGGGCCGAGAGGGCGATCACCTTCGCGTAGCAGCCCCCCTCGATGTTGAAGACCCCCTCGTCGCTCCAGCCGTGCTCGTCGTCGCCGATGAGGCTGCGCTTCGGATCGGCCGAGAGCGTCGTCTTACCGGTCCCGGAGAGGCCGAAGAAGAGGGCCGAGTCGCCCCCCTTGCCGACGTTCGCGGAGGCGTGCATCGAGAGGACGCCGTCGAGCGGGAGGAGGTAGTTGAGGACGGTGAAGACCGACTTCTTGATCTCGCCCGCGTACTCGGTGTTGCCGATGAGGCAGACGCGCTGGTCGAAGCTGAGCGTGATGAAGGTCTGGGCGTTCGTCCCGTCGATCGGCGGGAAGCCCGAAAAGCCGGGGGCCGCGATGACGGTGAACTCCGGGACGTGGCGGCGGTACTCCTCGAGCGTCTGCGGGAGGACGAACATGTTCCGGACGAAGAGGGAGTGCCAGGCCTTCTCCGTGATGATCCGGACCGGGACGCGGTAGGCGGGGTCGGCGCCGGCGTAGACGTCCTGGACGAAGAGGTCGTGCCCCTGCAGGTAGCCCTGCAGGCGGTTGAAGAGGTCGTTGAACTTCTCGGGGGCGTAGGGGCGGTTGTACGGGCCCCACCAGACGTGCCCTTCGGTGGAGGCTTCCTTCACGACGGCCTTGTCGTTCGCGGCGCGGCCGGTGTGCTTGCCGGTGTGGGCGACGACGGGGCCGCCCGCGACGATCCGCGCCTCGCGGCGGAAGGAGATCTCCTCGTAGAGCGCCTCGGTCGGGAGGTTCCAGTAGACCATCCGGAGGTTCGAGAGCCCGTGGTTCGCGAGCCCGTAGTCGGCCTTCCGCGCCGAGGCCTCGCCCTCGGCCGGGGTTCGGATGTCGAGAAGGTTCTTCACAGCCAGTCCCTCACGAGCTTCTTGTCGCCGACGTAGATCTCGTTGGGGGCCGACGGGTCGAGCGCCCACTTGATCCGGGCGATTCCCTCCTGGATCTCCTTGATCGTCCCGGCGTACGAGAGGCGGAGGTAGCCCTCCATCCCGAACTCGCGTCCCGGGACGGCGACGACGAGCGCCTTCTTCAGCAGGAAGTCCGACAGCTCGACCGACTTGTTCGAGTAGGCGCGGAAGTCGGGGAGGCAGTAGTAGGTGCCGTCCGGCTTGATGGTCTTCACCCCGTTGAACGAGGCGAGCTCCTGGAGCATGACGTTCCGGTTGTTCTCGAGCTGCAGGCGGAGGCTCTCGACGGCGCTCTGCAGGCCCGACATCGCCCCTTCCGCCGCCGCCTGGAGGAGGACGGAGACGGTCGTCGTGATCTGCCCCTGGACGTTCGTCATGATCTGGACGAGCGGCCGCGGCGCGATCGCCCAGCCGATCCGGAAGCCCGTCATTCCGTAGAGCTTCGAGACGCCGTTGACGGCGATGACCTTCGAGGTCTCGGTGTCCCTCTTCGTGTACTTGAAGCAGCTCGGCGACTTCTTCCCGTCGAAGACGAGCTTGTGGTAGATGTCGTCCATGATCAGCCAGATCCCCTTGCGCTCGCAGAAGTCGACGAGCCAGGAGACGAGGCTCTCGGGGTAGAGGACGCCCGAGGGGTTGTTCGGGCTGTTGCAGATGATGACGCGCGTCGCGGAGCCGACGGCCTTCTCGATGTCCTCCGCCCGCGGCACGAAGCCGCCGTCCTCGGCCTTCACGATGACCGGGACGCCGTAGCACATCTTCACCATCTCGGGGTAGCTGACCCAGTACGGGGCGAGGATGACGACTTCGTCCTGCGGGTTCAGGACCGAGTAGAGGATGTTGAAGACGGACTGCTTCGCCCCGGCCGAGACGATGACGTTCTCGGGGGCGACGACGCGGTCGTAGTTCTCCTCGGTGTACCGGATGATCTGCTTCTTCAACCCCGGCGTGCCGTCCGCCGGCGTGTACTTGACGTCGCCGGTGTTCAGCTTCGACGCAGCCGCGAGGATCGCGGCGATCGGAGCCTTGTTCTTCGGCTCGCCCGCGCCGAGATGGACGACCGCCTCGCCCTTCTCGCGCAGGAGCCGGGCCTGCTCGTTCAGGCGGAGCGTCGGCGACTCCGCGATGGACTTCGCGAGCTGACTTACGCTCATGTCGTTGGGAACCTCCCTTATCGCCGGTGGGCCGCTGGAGCCGCGCTCCGCGACGCCGAGGGCAACGCGGGATTGTACCGGCGGAGAGGCGTTCCCGCCCTCGGCGCGGAGCGCACGGCAGGCCCGGCTCCCCGGGAGGGGACCGAGGCCGGGCTTCGGAAGACCGGCTCCGCCGGGGGGGAGCTCCGGCTTCCCCGGGCCGGATCGTGGCCTCCGGGGACCGGCCCGGGGCGGGGACCCGGGCCGGTGCTAAGATCGGCGACGTTTGCGGGTCGCCCGGAAGGCCCCGGTGGGCGGCGACGCTGGCGGAGGAGTATGAGGAGTTCCGCGCTCAAGCCCGCGGTCGCCGCCCCTGTTCGGGAGCGGGTCTCGATCCTGGACAAGACGCGCCGCTACACGGTGCCCGACGAGATCAAAGCGGCCGGCGTCTGGACCTATTTCCGGATGCTCGAATCGGGGCAGGACCCCGTGGTCACCATGGACGGCCACGAGATGGTCATGCTGGGGTCGAACAACTACCTCGGCCTGACCTCCCACCCGAAGGTCAAGGAAGCCGCGATCGCGGCGGTGAGGAAGTACGGCGCCGGGTGCGCGGGCAGCCGGTTCCTGAACGGGACGCTCGACATCCACGTGAAGCTCGAGGAGCGGCTGGCGGAGTTCATGAGGAAGCCGGCCTGCATCACGTTCTCCACCGGGTTCCTCGCGAACCTGGGGGCGATCGGGACCCTCCCCGGGAAGGGCGACACGATCTACCTCGACCGCCAGGACCACGCCTGCATCTACGACGGGGCGCGCCTGGCCATCGGGGCGGAAGTCCGGAAGTTCAAGCACAACGACCCCGACGACCTCGTCCGGCTCCTGAACGCCCACCCCGACAAGGGCGGGAAGCTGCTGGTCGTGGACGGCGTCTTCTCGATGGAGGGCGACATCGCCCCGGCGCCGGCCTACGCCGAGATCTGCGCCGAGTACGGCATGGCGTTCATGATCGACGACGCCCACGGCATCGGCGTCCTCGGCAAGACCGGACGCGGGACGGCGGAGCACTTCGGCATCGAGGACCGCACGGACCTGATCATGGGGACGTTCTCGAAGTCGCTGGCGGCCATCGGCGGCTTCATCGTGGCCGACGCCGACGTCGTCAAGTACATCCAGCACAAGGCGCGGGCGCTCATCTTCACGGCGGCGCCCCCTCCGGCGTCGATCGGCGCCGTCCTCGCCGCGCTCGACATCATCGAGGCGGAGCCGGAGCGGCGGCAGCACCTCTGGGACAACACCCGCTTCATGATGACGAGCCTTCGCGCGATCGGCTTCGACTGCGGCGAGTCGGAGACGCCGGTCATCCCGATCGTCGTCGGAGAGGACTACCTCGCGTTCAAGATGGCCAAGCGCCTCGAGGAGGAGGGGGTCTTCGTGAACCCCGTCGTCAGCCCCGCCTGCCCTCCGGGACGCGCCCTCATCCGGACGTCGTACATGGCGACGCACCGGCGGGAGCACCTGACGCGGGCCCTCGAGTCGTTCCAGAAAGTCGGGCGCGAGCTCGGCCTCGTCGGCTAGCGGCCGACCGGGGCCGGGCCGGAGCGGGAGGGACCGGAGCGTGGCCGAAGGGCTGTCCGTCGCCGAGGCCTCCTCGCGGCGCGACCTCGCGGAATTCGTCGAGCTTCCGTACCGGCTCTTCGCGTCCGAGCCCGACTGGGTGCCGCCGCTCCGGTCGGACGTCCGCTGGGTCCTCGACCCGGCGAAGAACCCGTTCTGGAGACACGCCCGGCGGACCCTCTTCCTCGCCCGGCGCGGCGGCCGGGTCGTCGGCCGCGTCGCCGCTATCGCGGACGACGAGCACAACCGGGTCCACGGCGACCGGACGGCGTTCTTCGGCTTCTTCGAGTGCGAGGACGATCCGGAGGCCGCGAAGGCGCTCTTCGCCGCCGCCGAGACGGCCGCGCGCGCTCTCCTGCCGGGCTGCGACCGCCTTCGGGGACCGGTCAACCCGTCGATGAACGACGAGGTCGGCTTCCTCCTCGCGGGCGAGAGCGAGCCGGGGCCGCCGGTCCTGATGATGCCCTGGAACCCGGCGTACTACCTCGACCTCGTGGCCTCGGCCGGCTTCGAGAAGGAGAAGGACCTCGTCGCCCTCCTCGCGCCGATCGACGACCGTTCCTTCGCCCGCCTCGGCCGGATCACCGACGCGGTCCGCCGGAGGAATCCCGAGCTGACGTTCCGGACGATCCGGATGGACCGTTTCCCGGCGGAGCTCGCGAAGGTCAAGGAGGTCTACAACGCGGCCTGGGAGAGGAACTGGGGCTTCGTGCCGATGACGTCGGAAGAGATCGACGCGATGGCGAAGAAGCTGAAGGACCTCCTCTACCCGCCGATCGTCTGGTTCGTCGAGTCGGGCGAGAGTCCGGTCGCGTTCATGCTCGGCATGCCCGACTTCAACCAGGTCCTGATCCGGATGGGCGGTCGCCTCTTCCCGTTCGGGTGGCTGAAGTTCCTCCTCGGCCGGAAGAAGGTCGACCGGGTCCGCCTCATGGCGTTCGGGGTCCTGCCCGAGTACCGGCGGAAGGGGCTCGACGCCGTCTGCTACTTCGAGGGCTACAAGGCGGCGATGGCGGCCGGCTTCAGGACGGTCGAGTTCTCCTGGATCCTCGAGGACAACCTCGACCTCCTGAAGCCGATCGAGGTCTTCGAGGGGAGGCTCTACAGGCGCTACCGGCTCGTCGCCAGGACCGTCCCGTCGGCTTCCTGACGGACCCTCCGGGCGACCGCCCGGGCGAGGCCGCCGACAGCGAACGCGAGGACGAGGCCCGCGAGGACGTCGACGACGTAGTGGTACCGGCAGGCGACTGTGGCCAGGACGAGGCCGGTCGCGAAAGGAAGGAAGGCGAGGAACGTCTTCCGCGACCGCCGGGCCGCCTCGACGAGGACCGCGACCGTCACCATCGTGTGCCCAGAAGGGAAGCAGTTCCGCCGGCTCGTCTCGAGACGGTCGAGGGTGTCGTCGATCGCCTTCGCGACCGTCCCGCGGGGAAGGGGACCGTCGTGCGGCACCGTGAAGCGGGGTCCGATCGCCGGCACGACGAAGTAGCCGGCGTAGCTGACGTAGAAGACGAGGAGCATCCCGAAGACGTAGGCGGGGAAGCGCGCGCCGGGGCTCTTCTCCCGGAGGTCGTCCTTCCAGAGGAGCGCGCCGAGGACGATGGGGTGGAAGTAGTAGAGGGCGTAGCAGACGGTGAGGACCTCGAGGGCGGGAGGCCCCAGGAACGGCTCGAGGAGCCGCGTCGGGTCATCGCCGCCGAAGAGGAGCCGGTCCGCCGCGACGAGGAGGGGATCCAGGTCGACCGAGCCGACGGCGAGGACGAACGGGCCGAGGTTGTCGAAGACGAGGAGGAGCGGGAGGATCGGCCCGAAGTCGGCGACGCTCGCCAGGAGGGAGCCCGGGGCGGGGCGTCGGCCCCGGACCGCGGCGAAAACGAGCGGGAGGAAGAGCGCCGCCGCGACCTTCGCGAAGGCGGCCGGCGCCGAGGCCGGGACGCCGCCGGCCAGGCCCGTGACGAGGAGGAGGGCCGCGGCCCCGCTCGTCAGGAGGTCGGCGAGTGCGAAGCGCACGCCGCGTTGTAGCACGCCGAACCTATAATCGGCCGATGCGACGGCTCCTCCTCGCGGTCTCGCTCCTTCTGCTCGCTCCGGCCGTGCTCGGGGCGGGGACGGAAGTGGTCGTCGTCGACGTCGACACGGACATCAACCCCGTCACGGCCGAGTTCCTGAAGCGGGTCTTCGAGGAGGCGGCCGCCGAAGGGGCCCCCGCCGTCGTCCTCCGGATCAACACCCCGGGCGGGCGGCTCGACTCGACCCGGGAGATCACGAAGTCGATCCTCTCCTCGGAGGTCCCGGTCATCGGCTTCGTCCACCCGCCCGGCTCCCAGGCCGCCTCGGCCGGCTTCATCATCCTGATGGCGTGCGACGTCGCGGCGATGGCGCCCGGGACGAACGCCGGCGCGGCCTCTCCGGTCGGCAGCGGCGGGGAGGAGCTGCCGAAGACGATCGGCAAGAAGGTGAGCGAGGACGCCGCCGCTCTCGTGAGGTCGCTCGTCGCCCCGCGCGGGAGGCCGGTGGACGACGCCGTGAAGACGATCTCCGACGCGCTCTCCTACTCGGAGTCCGAGGCGAAGGCGAAGGGGCTCGTCGAGATCGTCGCCCGGGACGTCCCCGACCTCCTGAAGCAGCTCGACGGGAGGCCGATCAAGCGGGTGGGGAAGCCCGACGCGACGCTCGCGAGCGGGGCGTTCACCTCGCGGACGGTTTCGAGGACGCCGCTCGAGAAGGCGCTCGGCGTCATCGCGAGCCCGATGGTCGCGGGACTCCTCTTCCTGATCGGCATCGTCGGCCTCTACTCCGAGTTCCAGAACCCCGGGGCGATCCTTCCGGGCGTCCTCGGGAGCATCTGTCTCCTCCTGGCGTTCTTCGCGATGTCCGTACTGCCGACGAACTGGGTCGGGATCGGGCTCGTCCTCCTCGGGGTCCTCTTCTTCTTCCTCGAGGTGAAGTTCACGACCCACGGCGTCCTCGCGATCGCCGGCGGCGTCTCGATCATCCTCGGGGCCGTCCTGCTGTTCCACCGCGACGAGTTCGCGCCGAAGGCCGAGCTCTGGTTCGTGGTGGGCGGGGCGGTCGTGACGACCGTCATCCTCGCGGGCCTCTCCCTCATGGCCCTTTCCGTCCAGCGCCTCCCCGACCGGACCGGCGTCGCGGTCCTCGTCGGCCAGGTGGCGCCGGTCCGCGTCGGCGCCGCGGGCGCCCTGAGAGTCTTCGTCGACGGAGCGCTCTGGGAGGCCCGGAGCGCCGCACCCCTCACGGACGGGCAGCTCGTCGAGGTCACCGGCGTCGACGGTCTGGCGGTCCTCGTCAAGCCCACGGCACGGAGCGAGAAGTCATGAACATGCTTCCGAACCCGATCTTCATCGCGGCGATCTTCGTCGTCATCTTCTTCCTGTCGAAGTGGGTGAACATCCTCAACGAGTACGAGCGGGCCGTCACGTTCTGGCTCGGCCGCCTCGCGCCGGCGCCGAAGGGCCCGGGCCTGACGCTCATCTTCTGGCCGTTCGAGACGATGGTCCGAGTCGACCTGCGGACGATCACGCTCGACGTCCCGCCGCAGGACGTCATCACGCGGGACAACGTCTCGGTCAAGGTGAACGCCGTCGTCTACTTCCACGTCATGGACCCGGCCCGAGCCATCGTCAAGGTCGCGAACTACATGTACGCCACCTCGCAGCTCGCCCAGACGACGCTCCGTTCCATCCTGGGTCAGGCCGCCCTCGACGAGCTCCTCTCCGAGCGCGAGAAGCTGAACGAGAGCCTCCAGGAGATCCTCGACAAGCACACCGACCCGTGGGGGATCAAGGTGACCATGGTCGAGGTGAAGGCCGTCGACCTCCCGATCGAGATGCAGCGGGCGATGGCCAAGCAGGCCGAGGCCGAGCGCGAGAAGCGGGCCAAGATCATCCACGCCTCCGGCGAGTTCGAGGCGTCGAAGCAGCTCGCCGAGGCGGCCCACGTCATCGCCACGGAGCCCGCCTCCATGCAGCTGCGCTACCTCCAGACCCTGACCGAGATCGCCGCCGAGAAGAACTCGACGATCCTCTTCCCGGTGCCGATCGAGATGATGGCCCTCCTCGGCCAGAAGATGGCGAAGGACGTGAAGTGACCGAGGAGAAGGACGGGCCGGTCCATTACCAGGTCTCGGTGACGGGCCGGCAGGCCGCGGCGTTCTTCCTCGTCCTCCTCGCCGCCCTCGGCCTCTCGTTCTTCTTCGGGATGAAGACGGGGGCGGCGGCGAAGCGGGGGCCGGACGCCGTAACGGCGCTCGCGGCGCAGTCGGACCTCCCCGTGAGGTCGGAGGCGGACGAGGACGCGGACGCGAACCCGACGCCCGCGCCGACCGAGGCTCCCCTCGGCTTCCCCTCCCCGGAGCCCTCCCGGACGAGGGAGACCGCGCCGACCCCGCGCCCCGAGCCGGTCGTGAAGGAGGAGCCCGCGCCCGTGCCGGTCGTGAAGGAGCTCGCGCCGGAGCCGACGGCCGTTCCGAGGGAAGCAGCGCCGGCCGCCGCGCGAGAGGAGGAGGGGCCGTTCTGGGTCCAGCTCCTCGTCACGAGCAGCGCGGAGAAGGCCGACACTCTCGCCAAGAAGCTGAAGCGCGACGGCTTCCGCCCCGACGTCTCGCTCGTCCCGGGGAAGAAGGGCCTCTTTCGCGTGAGGGTCGGCTCGTACCCCGACCGGGCCCGGGCGGAGGCGGCGGCGAAGAAGGTCCAGGCGGTCGAGAAGCTCGGATCCCGGCCGATCGTCGTCCCCGGGGGCAGATGAGCCGTCCCCTCCCGGTGCGGGGCGAGCCCGCGCTTCCCCCGTGGATCCGCGAGCGCAAGGTGAAGCTCGCGGGACTCCACGAGCTGAAGACGCTGATGCGGACGCGCGGCCTCCACACCGTCTGCGAGGAGGCGCGCTGCCCGAACCGGAGCGAGTGCTTCGAGCGGAAGACCGCGACGTTCCTCGTCTGCGGAGACGTCTGCACGCGCGCGTGCGGGTTCTGCAACGTGACGTCGGGTCGGCCCGCCGCCCTCGACCCGGAGGAGCCGGCGAACGTCGCGCGCGCCGTCGCCGAGATGGGGCTCGAGCACGTCGTCCTCACGTCGGTCGACCGCGACGACCTCCCGGACGGCGGTGCCGCGCACTGGGTGCGGGTCGTCGAGGCGGTGAAGGCTCTCGAGCCCCGCCGGGCGGTCGAGGTCCTCACGCCCGACTTCCAGGGGGACGAGGCCGCGATCGACCTCGTCGCCGACGCCCGGCCGGACGTCTTCAATCACAACGTCGAGACGGTGCCGCGGCTCTACGCGACCGTGCGGCCCAGGGCGGTCTTCGAGCGCTCCGTCGCGCTCCTGGCGCGCGTGAAGGAGCGGCACCCCGGCATCGTGACGAAGTCGGGGCTGATGCTCGGCCTCGGCGAGGAGGACGGCGAGGTGGTCGACGTCTTCCGCGCGCTGCGCGCCGCCGGCGTGGACGTCGTGACGGTGGGGCAGTACCTCCGCCCCGCGGCCTGGAACCTCCCGGTCGTCTCCTACGCGACGCCCGAGCGCTTCGAGTCGCTCCGCGCCGCGGGCGAAGCGCTCGGCTTCTCGTACGTCTTCGCCGGGCCGTTCGTCCGTTCGAGCTACCGGGCCGAGGAGGCGCTGGCCGAGTCGGCGCGCCGCCTCTCCTGAGCGGGATGGAGCGGATCTTCGGCTCCTTTCGCGCGCGGGCCGCGGCGGCGCTCGCGTCCGGTCTCCTCCTCGGGCTGACGTTCCCGAACGCCTCGCTCGTGTTCCTCCTGCCGGTCGCGATCGTCCCGTTCGCCCTCGCGCTGCACGGCGCCTCGCCCGGCCGGGGCGCCCTCCTCGGCGGGCTCTTCGGCGTCGCCTTCTGGCTGACGACGTTCCCGTGGATCTACCACGTCGTCCACCGCTTCGGCGGGCTCTCGGCCCCGCTCGCCTCCCTGGCGCTCCTGATCGGCGCCTGCATCCCGAGCGTCGCCTTCGCGGCGATGGGCTGGGCCGCGGCGCTCGGAGCGCCCCGAACCGTGGCGGCCCGGCTCCTCGTCCTCCCGGCCGCGTGGGTCGCCCAGGAGCTCGTCCGGACGTACCTCTTCTCGGGCTTCCCGTGGGCGCTCGTCTCCTACCCGCTCGCGCCGTGGCCAGTCCTGACGCAGGCGGCGGCGCTCGGCGGGGCCGCGCTCGTCTCGTTCCTCGTCGTCCTCGTGAACGCCGCGCTCGCGGAGGCGATCCGATCGTCGGGACCCGGGCGGCTCGCCGGCGCGGGAGTCGCGGCGGCGGTCCTCGTCGCGGCGCTCGCTTTCGGGACGTGGCGGCTCGGGCGCCCGGAGAGCTCGGCCGACGGCCGATCCTTGCGCGTCCTGATCGTCCAGCCGAACGTCCCGCAGGACGTGAGGTACGCGCCGGGGGCGGCCGAGCGGATCCACTTCGACGTGACCGGACTGACGCGCGCCCTCCTTCGGAGGGCGCCGGCCGACCTCGTCCTCTGGCCCGAGAGCGCGACGCCGTTCGCCTGGCCGTGGTCGGAGGGGCTGCGCGACGACCTGATGCGCCTCTGCCGGGAGGAGCGGACCGCGCTCCTCTTCAACACGGTCTGGTCCGACGCCCCCCTCGACGCCGCCGCTCCGTACTTCAACTCGGCGCTCCTCGTCGACGGCAACGGCCCCGTCGGGGAGCCGTACCACAAGCTCCGCCTCGTCCCGTTCGGCGAGTACGTGCCGGCCCCGTCGCTCTTCGGCTGGGTGAACCAGGTGAGCCAGGAGGCGCCGGGCGCCTTCACTCCGGGGACGCGGGCGATCCCGCTGGAGCGAGGCGGCGTGCGCCTCGGCGGGGCGATCTGCTACGAGGTCGTCTACCCGTGGATCACGCGGGCGCAGGTCGCCGCCGGCGCCGACGCGCTCTTCACGCTGACGAACGACGCCTGGTACGGCGACGGCGGCGCGCAGGAGCAGCACTGGCAGGCGGCCGTCTTCCGCGCCGTCGAGACGGGGCGGCCGATGCTCCGGGCGGCGGTGACGGGGATCAGCGGCTGGATAGACGCGCGCGGGCGCACTCTCGCCCGGCTCGGCCCGGGCGCGCGCGCCGGCATCTCCGGGCAGCTCCGCGTGCCGCGGCGCGGGGACACGACTCTCTCGACGCGCCTCGGCGACGCCCCGGCCCTCGTTTGCGCCGCGGCGCTCCTCGTGGCTATCCTCCGCGCCCGGGCGTCGGCTCGCCGAACGCCCTCCCACGTCTGACCAGGAAGGACCCCCGCACATGAACGAGGAACGGATCGAGAAGCTGACGGCGCTCGCGACGCAGGTCGAAGCGCTCCGGGGGTATCTTTGACGTCCACCGGGCGGAGAAAGAGAAGGCCGAGCTCGAGGCGCGCGCCGGCGCGCCCGACTTCTGGAACGACACGCTCTCGGCGCAGGAGACGCTGAAGAAGCTGAAGAGGGCCGACACGGTCCTCTCGGACGACAAGGCGTTCCGCCAGAAGCGCGAGGAGCTCGAGATCCTCGCGGAGTTCCTCCGGGAGGGGGAGGCCGTGGAGGCGGACGCCGACACGGCGCTCTCCTCGATTGCGTCCTGGGCGCGAGAGCGCGAGCTGCGCTTCAAGCTGACGGAGCCGGAGGACGAGCTCCCGGCGCTCCTCGAGATCAACGCCGGCACGGGGGGCACCGAGGCCCAGGACTGGGCCGAGATGCTGATGCGGATGTACCTCCGCTACGGCGAGCGGAAAGGGTGGAAGACCGACGTCCTCGAGGTCTCCTACGCGGACGAGGCCGGGATCAAGAGCGCCACGATCCGGTTCGAGGGGGAGTACGCCTACGGCCACATGAAGGCCGAGCACGGCGTCCACCGCCTCGTGAGGATCTCCCCGTTCGACGCGGCGGCGCGCCGGCACACGTCGTTCGCGTCGGTCTACGTGACGCCCGAGGTCGACGACACGATCGAGATCGAGATCCTCGACAAGGACCTCCGGATCGACACGTTCCGCGCGGGCGGCAAGGGGGGGCAGCACGTCAACAAGACCGACTCCGCGGTCCGGCTGACCCACCTCCCGACCGGCCTCGTCGTCGCCTGCCAGAACGAGCGCTCGCAGCACAAGAACAAGGACTTCGCGATGAAGGTCCTGAAGTCGCGCCTCTACCAGCGGGCCGTCGAGGAGAAGCGCGCGGTGGAGGAGAAGCGGGCGGGCGTGAAGATGGAGATCGGCTTCGGCTCGCAGATCCGCTCCTACGTCCTCGCCCCCTACCGCCTCGCGAAGGACCACAGGACCGGCTTCGAGGTGGGCGACGTCGACCGGGTCCTCGACGGGGACCTCGACGGCTACGTGGAGGCCTGGCTCCAGATGGCCGTGAAGAAGGGGGAGAAGCACGCCCGCGAGAGGAAGAGCGCGGACGCGCTCCTCGAGGAGGAGGCGTGACCGAGCCCGCTCCCTGGATCCTCGAGATCCGGCGGCGCCTCGAGCGCGAGTGGGTGGTCCCCGACGTGGTCCGCGAGATCGCCGAGGGGACGCCCGACGCCCGTCCCGCGGCCGTCCTCGTCCCTCTCTACGTGAGGGAGAGGGAGCTCTGGACGCTCCTGACGAAGCGGAGCGAGACGGTCGAGAGCCACCGCGGGCAGATCGCGTTCCCGGGAGGGATGGAGGCGCTCGACGACGCCTCGCCCTGGGAGACGGCGATCCGGGAGACCGAGGAGGAGATCGGCCTGCCCCGGAAGGCGATCCTCCGGATCGGCGAGCTGCCGGGCGTGACGACGTTCACGGGGTTCCGGATCCGCGCGTTCGTCGGGGCGATCCCGTACCCGTTCGACGTGCGGCACGATCCGCGCGAGGTCGACTCGGTCATCCAGGTCCCCATCCGCGCGCTGATGGGTCCGACGCTCGTCGAGGAGCGGGCCGTGACGTGGAAAGGGCGGTCGATCCCGACCCCCGTCTACCACCTGAAGGGGCACGTGATCTGGGGCGCGACGGCCTTCCTCGTCGCGAGCCTCCTCGAGGCGCTCGTCGACGAGGGGCGGCCGCCGGCCTGACGACGGACCGGCCGCGTCAACGCTTCGGCGCGGGTGCGGGCGGAGGAGGAGCGGCGGCGAGCGCCGCGACGACGCGCGCAGCCGCGGCCGCCTTCTCGAGGTTCCCGGCGGCGACGGCGAGGCCCGGGTCGGCCGCGCGCGCCTTCTCGAAGAGGGCCTGGGCGTCGGCCCAGCGCCCCTCGGCGTAGGCGACGGCGCCCGCCTCGTTCAGGAGCGACCCGTCGCGGCCGGCGGTGGCCGCCGCCAGCGTCTTCCCGGCCCCGGCGAGGTCGCCGGAGAGGCGCTGCGCGCGGGCGAGCGCGAGGAGCGCGTCGGAATCGGCGGGCGCGGCCGCGAGGGCCGCGCGGAGCGGCTCTGCCGCCTCGGCGGGACGGTCGGTGGCGAGGAGGAGGACGCCGAGCCCGCGGAGCGCGGGGAGCCAGGAGGGGTCCGCCCGGAGCGCTTCACGGTACTCCCGCTCCGCCTCGGGGAGAGAGCCCTTCCTCCGGAGCGCGGCCGCGAGGCTCGCCCGAACGGGGGCGCGGTCGGGGGCGAGAGAGGCGGCCGTCATCAACGGCTCGAGCGCGGCGTCGACGTCCCCCGCCTCGAAGAGGACCGCACCGTACTCGGCGAGGACCGTGACGTCGTTCGGGAGGGCCCGGGCGGTCGCGGCGAAGACCTGCCGGGCCATCTTCGCGTCGCCTTCGGCCCGCGCCTTCCGCCCGAGCGTCGTCAGGCGATCCGCGTTCCGGGGGTTGATCTCGACGGCGCGCCGGAGGAAATCGAGCGCTTCGTCGAAACGCTTCTCCTCGAGGGCGACGCCGGCGAGCGCGAGGAGAGTCCCCTCGTTCCGCTCGTCGAGGCGGAGCGACTGGCGCCACATGGCGTCGGCGAGGGCCTTCTCGTTCCGGAGCGCGTACGAATCGCCGAGGAGCCGGTAGCCCTCGCTGGAGGAAGGCTCCATCTCGACGACGCGGTTCGCGGCCGCCTGTGCGGTGAGGGCGTCGCCGCGGTTCAGGGCCTCTCGGCCGAAGGAGAGGAGGTCGGTGGCCGAGGAGCCCGCGGCCGGCAGGCCGGCCGGGCTCGGCGGAGCGGGCGCCGGGAGGGGAGCGATCGGAACGTTCTCTCCGAGAGCGCGGCGCCGGGCGAGGGCGGCCTGGTCGGAGCGGCCGGATCTCTCGTAGGCCTGCGCGAGGAGAGCCCAGGCGTCCCGGTCGAGCTTGTCGTGCGGGTAGTTGCCGAGGTCGTAGACGACCTCGGCGAAGCGGCCGTCCTTGAGCTTCTCCTCCGAGGTCCGCTTCAGCTCGGCGAGGTCGGGGAGCGCGGGCGGGGCGGCCCTCGCGACCTCGGCCTTCACGTCGTGCCAGAGCTTCCGGAACTCGGGGGTGAAGAGCTGCTCGACGATCTCGAGCGCGGGGTCGTCGGCGAAGGCGGCCGCCAGGCTCTCGCGCGCGTCGGTCGCGTTGCCGGCGTTCAGCGCGGCGTAGGACGCCTGCATGCGGAGGCGGCCCCGCCGCTGCGGGTCGGACGCGGCGGTCGCCGCCTGGTCGAACTTCACGGCGGCCTCGCGGAACTTCCCGGCCCGCGAGGCGGCGCGCGCGTCCCTCTCGAGGGACTCGGAGGCCGGCTGCGCGAACGTGGGAAGGAAGGCGAGGAGCGCGGCGGCGGCAAGGAGGAGTCGGACGCGGGTCACGCGTCGATTCTAAAGGCTCCTACTTTCGCCGAAGCTCCAGGCGGACGTCTTCCTTCTCCTGCTCGAAGACCGAAACGGTCGCCTCCGCGGGCTCGAAACCGGGCAGCCGCGCCTCGACGCGCCGCTCGCCGGCGGCGACCGTCTTCTTGAGCGGCGCGTTCCCGGCCCTCCCGACCCGTTCCCCGTCGATGAAGAGCTCCGCCCCGACCGCGTCGGGGTTCACGTGGATCCAGAGCTGTCCCAGGGGGGGGAAGTCGGCGCGGACGGCGACGCTCTCGCCGGGCTTCACCTCGAAGGGAACCCGGATCGGGCCGAAGCCTCCGCTCTCGAACGACGCGACGTGCCGGCCGGCGGCCAGACGGATCGGCCTGGCGGCCAGTACGCCGCCCTGGGCGCGCCCGTCGATCGCGACCTGAGCGTAGACGTTCGAGGAGACGAGCGCCGTCCCGAGCGGCGCGACCGTCGGTGCGGGAGTCGCCGTGGGGGGCGGCGGCGTCGCCGTCGGTCCGAGTGTCGGCGCAGGCGACGGCGAAGCCGCGGGAACCGGCGACGAGACCGCGACCGGGTCGGTCGCGGGCCCCGGCGGGGGCGACTTCTTCCCGGAGCCCAGCAGCACCCACGCGAGACCTCCGCCGACGACGACGAGAATCGCGAGCGCCCCGAGGAACACCTTGAGGGCGCTCCCCGTCTCTTCCGGATGAGGCAGGGCGGGAGGTGCGGCGTCCGATCGTTCGGTGTGGAGCGGCAGGTCTGCCGCGGCGGACGGTCCTCCGGCCGGGCGGAGGACCCTCTCGTCGAGCCGCGCGCTCCCGAGGCCGCGCGGGGCGGGCGTCGGCGGGACGTCCGCAACGGCCGGCCGGGGCGGGGCGCCGACCGGCCCCGAGAGGACCGTCAGGACCGCCTCCAGGTCCGCCTTCATCTCGGCGCAGGAGGCGTACCGGTTCGCACGGTCCTTCTGCAGCGCCTTCTCGACGATCCGGACGAGCTCCGCGGGGAGGCCCGGCGTCACGTCCGCCGGAGATGGCGGGGCCTCGTTCATGATCTTGTAGAGGACCGTGGAGATGTGGTCGCCCGCGAACGGGCGGGAGTGGGTCAGCAGCTCGTAGGAGAGGACGCCGAGGGAGAAGACGTCGGTCCGGGCGTCGACGGCCTCGCCGCGGATCTGCTCCGGGGCCAGGTAAGACGCCGTCCCGAGCGTGATCCCGGTCTGCGTCAGCGTCGACTCGGAGACCATCGACTTGGCGATGCCGAAGTCCATGATCTTCACCGTCCCGTCCTCGAGGATCCGGATGTTGGACGGCTTGACGTCGCGATGGACGATCCCGGCCGTGTGGGCGTAGTGGAGCCCCTCGCAGATGTCGGCCAGCACCCGGACGCGCCAGGCGAGCGGGAGGTCGTCCCTCCGCTTGATCTTCCGGTCGAGGTCCTCGCCCGTGAGGAACTCCTGGACGATGTACGGCAGGCCGTCGTCGCTCAGACCGAAGTCGTAGATCGTCGTGATGTTCCGGTGGTGCAGATTCCCGGCGAACTCGGCCTCGCGGAAGAACCTCTTCCGCAGCTCGTCCTCGTCGCTCTGGCAGGTCTTGATGGCGACGGTCCGCTTGATGTAGGGGTCCCGTCCCTTGTAGACGGTCCCGAAGCCGCCGACGCCGACCTTCTCGAGGATCTCGTACTTGCCGACCTTCGCGAGCATGCCCGTCCGGCGAGGGTAACACGCGCTCGCGTATATTCCTCTCCCGTGAAGGCTTCGCTCGCCTGCGTCCTCCTCGCCGTCGCGCTCGGAACGAGCGCATGCCGGGACGCCGCCCCGGCGCCCGCCTCCGAGGAGTCGAGGCGGCCGGGCCCCTCCGCGCGCGAGGCGTACCGGGCCCCGGACGACGGCATCCTGACGGCGCCGCAGGTGGAGACGTTCCTGAAGGTGCGCGAGGCGACGCTCCGGGTCCGGGCCACGCCCGGAGGGAACGCGCCGCTCGAAGGGGAGGAGGGGATCTCCGGGGCCTCGGAGCCGCGCGCCGCGGAGGTCCGGGCGGCCCGTTCGCTCTCGGTCCGCGTCGACGAGTACTTCTGGGTCCGCGAGCGGATCCTCGAGGCCGAGGCCGCGGCGATGACCGCGAAGCTGAACGCCGACGTCCTCGCCCTGCTCGAGAAGACCCTCGCGTCGCTCCGGGACCGGCGGCCCGCCGCGCCCGACGAAGCCTCGCGGCGCCTGCTGGACGAGCAGATCGCGAGCTTCGAGGCGGAGGCGGCGCGGGTGCGCCGCGAGGCGGCCGAGAAGGAGCCGGAGTCGGTCCGAGCGAACCTTGCGGTCCTCGCCCCGTACCGTTCGCGGATCTCGGCGATCGAGGACGAGCTCGCCGAGCTGGACGCCGCGGCTCGACGCGAGGCCGCCGAGACCCCTGCCGCGGGCCGCTAGAGCCCGGACGCGCTGCTAGACTCGTTCCTCCCGTCTCCGGAAATCGAAGGCCCAGAGGAGAACGACCATGCGCCTCATCGATCCGCTCCTGCTCGAGTTCGACCGCGAGTGCTCCGGCACCCGCAAGTGCCTCGAGCGTCTCCCCGCCGACAGGCTGGCTTGGAAGCCCCACGACAAGTCGATGAGCCTCGGGAAGCTGGCCGGCCACGTCGCCACGATCCCGGGCTGGATCGGGAGCGCCCTCCTTGCGGACGGGTTCGACCTGACGTCCGGCATGGCGACCCCGCCGCTCGGCACGCCGGAGGAGATCGTCGCCGCCTTCGACGCTTCCGTGAAGCTGGCGAAGGGGGCGATGGCGCAGCTCGACGACGCGAAGGCGATGGGTGAGTGGACCTTGTCGAAGGGCGGGCAGGCCCTCTTCTCGATGCCGCGGCTCGCGCTCGTCCGGACGATCCTCCTCAACCACTCGTACCACCATCGCGGGCAGCTCACCGTCTACCTGCGGCTGCTCGACGTCCCGGTCCCGGGCCTCTACGGCCCGAGCGCCGACGACGACCCGTTCAAGTGAGGAGGCGCCCGTGCCCGTCGTCCTGACCGACCTCTCCGAGGGGATCCTCACCGTCACCGTCAACCGGCCGGAGAAGCTGAACGCCCTGAACGCCGAGGTGATCGAGGAGCTGCGCCGCGTCTTCCACGAGGCGAAGTCGAACGCCGGGGTCGGGGCCCTCGTCTTGACGGGTGCGGGGGAGAAGGCCTTCGTCGCGGGGGCCGACATCTCCGGGTTCCCGTCGCTCACCCCGGTGGATGCGCGCGACTTCGCGCGGAAGGGGCAGGCCGTCCTCGACCTCCTCGAGACGATGGGGAAGCCCTCGATCGCCGCGGTCAACGGCTTCGCCCTCGGCGGCGGCTGTGAGCTCGCGATGGCCTGCTCGATGCGCGTCGCCGCGACGAACGCTCGCTTCGGCCAGCCCGAGGTCGCCCTCGGCCTGATCCCGGGCTACGCGGGTACGCAGCGCCTCCCGCGCCTCGTGGGAAAGGGGCGGGCGCTCGAGCTGATCCTCACGGGCGATCCGATCCCGGCCGACGAGGCCCTCCGGATCGGCCTCGTCAACCGCGTCGTCGAGCCGGCCGAGCTGATCCCGGCCTGCCGGGCTCTCGCGGCGAGGATCCTCGCGAAGGCGCCGCTCGCCGTCCGCTACGCCCTCGAAGCGGTGAACCACGGCCTCGAGCTCCCGTTCGCCGAGGCCGAGCTCCACGAGGCGGCCCTCTTCGGCCTCTGCGTCGCGACGGACGACATGAAGGAGGGCGTCGCCGCCTTCCTCGGGAAGCGCGCGGCGGAGTTCGCGGGGAAGTGACCCCGTGGGCGGTGGGCTCCGTCCGTTCGGTGCGACGGGGCTCGCCGTCCCGCTCCTCGGTCTCGGCGTCGTCGCCAAGCGCCCCCTCGCGAACGCGCCCTGGAACCCCGCCGCCGCGCATTCCGACGACGCGGCCGCCGAGGCCTACCGGTCCCGCTAGACCGCCCTCCGCCTCGACGACCTCGGCCTTCCCTCCGCCGAGCTCGCCATTCGCTTCGCCACCTTCGCCCCCGGAGTCTCGACCGCCATCGTCGGCTCCCGCCGCCTCTCCCACCTCGCCGAGATGAGCGCCCTCGTCGCGAAGGGCCCGCTCCCCGAGCAGCTCCGCGTCGAGATCGAAGCCCGCTTCGCAGCGTTCGGCCACGACTGGCCGGGGATGGTCTGAGCCGGGGGGAGTAGAGAACCGGAGAACCGGAGCACCGGAGAACCCCAGGCATCGCCTACGTCGTACCCCACGAGCCGCGGCCAGGAGGGGCATCCCACGGCTCGCTCTGCGCGCGCGCGACCCGCCCCGGCTCCGCTGCGCGGGCCATCGGCGCGGCCGCGAACTCCTCGCTTCGCTCGTCAAACAGCGCGTCCGCTTCTCCCGATGGCCTGCTCGCGGAGCCGAGCGGGTACCCCGCGCGTGCTCGAACGCTCGCTCGCGGGACGCCCCTCCCGCCCGCTCATCGGCCTGGTGAGGCAAGCCTGCATGAGAGAACCGCGGAATCGCCGCTCAAGGGTCCACGCCGACGACGGATTGGCAGTCGGCGTGGCGAGAGGAGCCCGCGAAACGAAGGCGTGTGCCCGCTCCTTGGTCCTGCTCCGGTGGGCCGAGCCGCGGGATGGGTCCCGCGAGCCGCCTCGAGCACGGCCGGGGACCCGCTCGCGATCGCGAGGACCGGGCGGGGAAGAAGCCCGCGCACCGATTCGAGCGAAGCGAGCTTGCGCGGGCGCCCCGCCCGGCCGCAGCGGGCGCGTCAGCGGGTCGGCCGCGCGCAGCCAGCGGCCGTGGGACCCATCCCGCGGCGAGGCTCCCTCCCTCGTGCCCCGGTGCTCTCGTGCTCTCGTGCTCCCGTGCTCCCGTGCTCCCGTGCTCCCGTGCTCCCGTGCTCTCGTGCCCCGGCGGCCTCAGGCTCCCTTCATCGTGCCGGTGCGGAGGAGCTGGCGGTGCCAGGCGAACGCCTCGTCGAGGAGATGGGGGGTGTGGCGGCCGAAGGAGCCGGTGGCCGCGCGCCTCACGTAGTCGCGGAGGGCGGGGCGGTAGTCGGGGTGGGCGCACTTCTCGATGACGCGCTCGGCCCTCTGCTTCGGCGAGAGGCCCCGCAGGTCGGCGAGCCCCTGCTCCGTGACGAGGACGTGGACGTCGTGCTCGGTGTGGTCGACGTGCGTGACCATCGGGACGATGCAGGAGACGGCGCCCTTCTTGGCGGTCGAGGGAGTCATGAACATGGAGATGTAGGCGTTCCGCGCGAAGTCGCCGGAGCCGCCGATGCCGTTCATGATCGCGGTTCCGTTCACGTGCGTCGAGTTGACGTTGCCGTAGATGTCGGCCTCGATCATCCCGTTCATCGCGAGGCAGCCGAGGCGGCGGATCAGCTCGGGGTGGTTCGAGATCTCCTGGGGGCGCAGGATCAGGCTGTCCCGGTAGCGGTCCATCTGCGCGTTCAGCTCGTCGACCTTCTGCGGGCTGAGGGAGAACGCCGTCGCGGAGGCGACGCGCAGCTTCCCGGAGGCGATGAGCGAGAGCATCCCGTCCTGGAGCACCTCGGTGTAGGCCGTCAGGTCCGTGAACGGGCCGTCCTCGAGGCCGAAGAGGACGGCGTTCGCGATGTTGCCGACGCCCGACTGGAGAGGCAGGAGGTTCTTCGGCAGCCGCCCCTTCTTCACCTCGTCGCCGAGGAACTCCAGGATGTGCCCCGCGATCCGCTTCGACGTCTCGTCGGGCGCCGAGAACGGGGCGTTGCGGTCGGGCGCGTTCGTCTCGACGATCGCGACGATCTTCTCGGCCGGACAGTGGAGGTAGGGCGTGCCGATCCGGTCCGCCGGGCCGACGAGCGGGATCGGCTTACGGTTCGGCGGGAGCGCGAATCCCTGGTAGACGTCGTGAACCCCTTCGAGGCTCTCCGACTGCCAGGAGTTGACCTCCAGGATGACCCGCTCGGCCGAGTCGAGCCAGACCTTGTTGTTCCCGATCGAGGAGGCGGGGATGAGCGCGCCGTCTTCGCGGATGCCGGTCACCTCGACGAGCGCGACGTCGAGCTTCCCGAGGAAGCCCTGCCGGACGAAGGCCCCGACGTGCGAGAGGTGGATGTCGAGGTACTCCATGTCGCCCGCGTTGATCTTCTTCCGGCAGGTCGGGTCGGACTGGTAGGGGAGGCGGAGCTCAACGCCGTCGACCATCGCGAGGGCGCCGTCGAGCTCGGGCGCGGTCGACGCGCCCGTCCAGATCCCGACGCGGAACTTCTCGCCGCGGAGGCTCGCGTCCATGATCCGCTTCGCGAGGGCGACCGGGACCGCCTTCGGGTACCCGGCCCCGGTGAAGCCGCTCATTCCGACGGTGTCGCCGGGACGGATCATCGCGGCGGCCTCCTCGGCCGAGACACGCCGGTCGAGCAGGGCGCGGTTCCGGATGCGCGTCGTCATGGCGTAAATCCTCCTTGGAGCCGGGCGGTGTCCGGGATCAGAGCGGCCGGGAAAGGGTGAAGGCGCCGCGGAGGTCTCCCGCCGCGAAGCCCACGGCCCGGTCGTCCGGATAGAGCTCCCGCACCTTCGCCGCGACCTCGGGCTCGAGCGCCGCACCGTGGCAGGTCAGGCAGGGCGAGGCGGTTCCGATCGCCTTCATGTAGCGGAACGCCGGACGCCCCGCGACCTCGACGACCTCCCAGGCCTCGAGGGCGCCGAGCTCCTCGCCCGCTGAGAGCCGCGTCGCGAACTCCTCGAGCTTCCGCGCCTCCCACTCATCCGGCGCGTTCGCGCCGTTGCGGACCCTGCCCGACGTGCGCGCGATCTTCCAGGGAGTCCCCATCGCGGTCGCCGTCGCGATCTCGGGCGCGCGGCTCCGGCAGACCTCGAGGGCCTTCACGGGGCCTCCGGACTTCATCGCGGCGAAGAGCTCGCCCTGGAGCGAGAGCATCAGGTTCCCGGCGAGGCCGCGCGCCTGCGAGGCGAGCGCCTCCGGGGCCGGGGGCTCGGCCGCGGTGAGGGGGAGCGCGAGGAGAGGGGCGAGGAGAACTCTCAGGACCTTCATCTCGACCTCCGTCGAGGGGAGGGTAGCGCGTCAGCGGCCCGAGCGGGTCGTGCCGCGACGCGGCGGGGCGCCGCGCGGGTCCTCCGGCCACGGGTGCTTCGGGTAGCGTCCGCGCAGCTCCCGCCTCACCTCGGGGTACGTGCGGCTCCAGAAGCTCGCGAGGTCGGAGGTGACCTGCACCGGGCGTCCCGCCGGGGAGAGGAGGTGGAGGAGGACGGGGACGCGCCCGTCCGCCACGCGCGGCGACTCGGAAAGGCCGAAGAGCTCCTGGAGCTTCACGGCGAGGACCGGCGGCCCGTCGGCGCCGTACTCGAGCGGGACGTCCCGGCCGGTCGGAACCGGGAGCGCAGCCGGGGCGTGGAGGTCGAGGAGGCGGAGCGCGCGGGAGCCGAGCCGGGCGCGGAGGAGCGGCTCGAGAGGGACCGCGCGCAGCTCGGAGAGGCGTCGGCGTCCGACGACCAGCTCGGCGAGGAGCGACCGCAGCGCGTCGTCGTCGAGGGGCGGCACCTCCAGCTCGGGCATCGCTCTGCAGAGGAAGGCGGCGCGCGCGCGAAGGCGCTCCACCGGCCCGTCGATCGAGAGGGCGGAAGACGGATCGGGGCTCGCCGCCTCGAGGAGGAGTCGAGCCGTCTCATCGTCGATCGGCGCGGGGATCTCGTCCTCGTCCAGGGCGAGGCCGTCGAAGACGATCCTCTGCATTGCGACGACGCGGCCGGCGCCGGCGTCCCAGGAGCGGACCGTCTCGGAAAGGACGCCCGCGCCCGGGAGCACCTCGAGCCACGCGCGTTCGACGGCGCTCGCGATCCGGATCCGGTCGGGACCGTTCGTTCCCGCTGAGGTCTCGACGACCACGAAGAGGTCGGACCTCCGAACGGCGCAGCGCGCATCGAAGACGAGCGGCGTCCCGCCGGCGAGGACGGCCTCGGAAGGTCGATCGCGGCGTCTCCGCGCGACGCGGTCGGGCCACCCGTGGAGGACGAGCCGGAGGAGGTCCTCCTCGGAGGTCCGGGGAGGCCGCTGAGAGAAGGGGAGGCGCCGGAGGAGAGCGTCCCGCAGGCGCAGGACGGCGTGGGCGGCACCCGGATCGAGGCCGAGCGACTCGAGCCGCGGGCGGGAGAGGCCCGTCCGTTCGGCCTCCTCGAGAAGCTCGAGGCGGAGCAGGAGGTCGGAATCGTGCTCCGGCGCCTCGGCCGTCCGGCCGAAGGCGCGGCTCCCCGCGAGGACGTCGCGCTCCTCGACGAGGGCCGCGAGCGTTGCCGCCTCGCGCGCCAGCCCGGCGGCGTGGCCCGCGAGGAGGAGGGCGCCGAGCCGCGGGTGGAGCGGGAGCCGCGCCATCCGGCGGCCGAGCGGGGTCGGGTGGAACGAGCTCTCCTCGACGGCTCCCAGGCGGCGAAGGAGGCGGAGGGCCCGTTCGACGGACGAAGCGGGTGGCGCCTCGAACCAGCCGAAACGGGAGGGGTCGCGGGGCGACCAGAGGAGGACGTCGAGGAGGGGCGCGGCGAGGTCGGTCCGGAGGAGCTCCGGCTCCTCGAACGGTCGAAGGCCGCGCTCCTCGTGCTCGGAGAAGAGCCGGAGCGCGAGGCCCGGGCCGAGGCGTCCGGCGCGACCGGCCCGCTGGTCGGCGCTCGCTCGCGGGATCCGGCCGAGGAGGAGGCGGTCGAGTCCGGAGCGCGGGTCGAACCGGAGCGTTCGCGCGAGGCCGGAGTCGACGACGGCGCTGACCCCCTCGATCGTCAGAGAGGTCTCGGCGACGTTCGTCGAGAGGACGACGCGGCGTCGTCCATCGGACGGCGGAGCGAGCGCCGCGTCCTGGGCGGCGAAGGGGAGGTCGCCGTGGAGGACCCGGACGTCGAGGCGCGCGTCGAGCGACGCGATCGCCTCGCGGGCCCGGCGGATCTCGGCAGCGCCGGGAAGGAAGACGAGGACGTCCCCCGGGGGCGCCTCGAGGAGGGCCGTGGAAACGGCCGCGGCGACACGGGACTCGAGGGGGCGGGGGTCCGGGCCGGGGGCGTGCCGGACCTCGACCGGAAAGGGGCGGCCCGGCACGGTGAGGACCGGCGCCGGGCCCGCCGCATCGGCGAGGAATCGCGACACGGGCTCCGGGTCGAGTGTCGCGGAGGCGACGAGGAGGAGGAGGTCCTCGCGGAGCGTCTCCCGGACCTCGCGGAGCATCGCCAGGGCGAGGTCGGCGTGGCGGCTCCGCTCGTGGAACTCGTCGAGCATCACCCCGGCGATCCCGGGGAGCGCGGGGTCATCGAGGAGGCGTCGCGCGAGGATCCCTTCGGTGACGACGAGGATGCGGGTCCTCTCCGAGCGAGCTCCCTCTTCGCGCACCTGGTAGCCGACCCGCTCTCCGACCTCCTCTCCCAGCTCGGCGGCGAGGCGTCGCGCGGCGGCCCGGGCCGCGATCCGGCGAGGCTGGAGGACCCAGAGGGCGCCCGAGTCGAGGAGGCCCGTATCGAGAAGCGCTCGCGGGACGCGGGTCGTCTTCCCGGCGCCGGGCGGAGCGAGGAGGACGAGCGCGCGACGCCTGCGGAGCGTCGCGGCGATCTCGGGAAGAAACGGGTCGATCGGGAGCGGCGTCTTCACCGGGGCGGACAGGATACGGGGCGGCGGCCACCGCAGCGCCGGAAACGGGTTTCGTACGGCTCGGAAGGACCTCCGCGGTGCTAGAATTTCCCGTTGATGGCCCGCCGGTTCGCGGCTCCGTTCTCCCGGATCCCAGGCTCGGAGCGGAGGCGTATTCCGGGTCCGCTCGCGAACAGAGAAGACCCGGCCCACCAGAAATCGCCCACCACCCACGAGAGGAGATTCGTCGTTCCATGAAGACTCCGTTCAACCCCTTCGAGATGGCTCAGGCGCAGTTCGACAAGGCGGCCGACGTCCTCGGCCTCGACCCGGCGACCCGCGACCTTCTTCGCTTCCCTCTCCGCGAGTACCACGTCGCGATCCCGGTCCGGATGGACGACGGGAGCGTGAAGGTCTTCCGCGGATTCCGCGTCCAGCACAACGACTCCCGCGGCCCCTGCAAGGGCGGCATCCGCTTCCATCCGCACGAGACGGCCGACACCGTCCGCGCCCTCGCGATGTGGATGACCTGGAAGTGCGCGGTCGTCGACATCCCGCTCGGCGGCGGCAAGGGCGGCGTCATCTGCGACCCGCACCACCTGAGCGCCCGCGAGCAGGAGGGGATCTGTCGCGGCTGGATCCGCCAGGTCGCCAAGAACGTCGGCCCCGTCAACGACGTCCCGGCGCCCGACGTCATGACGACGCCCCAGCACATGCTCTGGATGCTCGACGAGTACGAGACCCTCGCGGGCGGCAAGTACCCCGGCTTCATCACCGGCAAGCCGGTCGGCTCGGGCGGCTCGCTCGGCCGGACCGAGGCGACGGGCTACGGCGTCGTCTTCACGATCCGCGAGGCGCTCAAGGAGCTCGGGATCGACATCGCGAAGACGAAGGCGTCCGTCCAGGGCTTCGGCAACGTCGCGCAGTACGCGATCAAGCTCTACACGCAGCTCGGCGGCAAGGTCGTCTGCTGCTCCTCGTGGGACCAGGGCGACCAGACCTCGTACTCGTTCCGGCGGCTCTCCGGCGTCGACGCCGACGAGCTCCTCGGGATCACAGACCGCTTCGGCGGGATCGACAAGGACAAGGCGAAGGGCCTCGGCTACGAGGTCCTCCCCGGCGACGCCTGGATCGAGCAGGACGTCGAGATCCTCATCCCGGCCGCCCTCGAGAACCAGGTCACGGGCGAGACGGTCAAGAAGATCAAGCCGAGCGTGAAGGTCATCGCCGAGGGCGCCAACGGGCCGACGACGCCCGAGGCCGACAAG
>JADHEF010000796.1_pt1 | contig 26530 bp, 23 predicted proteins | sample 8952391 | NCBI WGS metagenome assembly JADHEF01 (sample SAMN16124439, study PRJNA663245) | bioreactor sludge metagenome | isolation source: sludge (nitrite) | place: India:Bengaluru | collected 2019-02-28 | reverse complement strand
GCAGCCATACCACCAGTAACAACCTCAGCCAATAGACCTCCAAATGCGATATATGCACCAGCAAGGAAACTTAAAATAACAACATTTCCAAATGGTGCTTTCTCTTTAAGTTCTGCAATACCAGCAATAGCTTTAGCAGTATCAACAGGACTTTTAAAAGACGAACCCATAATCTCAACCTCTTAATATTGTGTTTAGATCATATTAATACCAAAAAAGGCATTAATATGCAATTTTATTTTATACTTAATTTAATATTAAGTAATTATATTGTAATACTATTGTAATACAATTTCTATATTTTTTAATATATTTTTTAATATAATTAAAAAATTCAATAATACTCTGATGTTACGAATTTTTAAAAACTTATCATAGTATTATTAACATATGATTTGTGAGATAGTATAAAAATAATTATCTTTTGAAAACAAAAGACAAAATTTATATATAAAATAATACAAAAATAATAATCTCCTAGTAAATAATTAATAATATTATAAAAAATCATTAATTATTTAATTAAAACAAACAAAAAGAAATAATAATAAATATAAAGCTTTTAATTAAAATATAACTAATTTTTAAAAAATATTTAATAAAGATAATAATTTTAAACAAATTAAAATTTTAAATATTTTATTTTTTTGATTTTTATATATACGAATAATTTGAAAATTAATTCAATTATATATAGTATCTAATTGCAAATTACTAACTATTAATTTTGATATAATAATTTTATATTACAAAATATATTTTATTGTATATAAAAGTAATAAAATATTAAAATAATTATTATTATAATAATAATATAATACTTATTTATATTAACATAATAATAAAAATTAAAAATTTAATTAAAATATATAAATAAAATAGTAAAAATCAAATAAATACAAAAAAGTAGAAAAATGATAAATAACAAAAAATAAAAAAATAGGAAATTATTAAGATAGAAATAAAAAAGTAAAATAAAAAATTAAAATAAAAAATTAAAATATTAATAATTAAAATATTAATAATTAACATATTAGTAAGTAAAATATTATACTTAAAAAATTAATCTTTGCCAACAATTTGTTCCTGAATTTTTTTATTTATTTTATCTTTTGTTTCACCCTTAATTTGAGCTTCGATTTCTTTTTCAATTTTTTCATTTACTTTTCCTTTAATCTGTTCTTGTATCTGTTTTTCAACTTCAACTTCAACTTTACCTTTGATCTGATCATCAATTTCAGCTTGAATTTCTGATTTAATTTTTCCTTTAATTTGTTCTTGAATTTCTTTATCAATGTTACCCATACAATCACCTATTAGTAATAAAATAATATTAACTATCAGTATAAATTTCATAATATATATATTTTATTAAATAAAATTCATGCAAATAAAAATTAAAAATAGGGGAAATAATATTACTTATTATGAATAAAAAAAGTTTTAAGGAAGATATATTAAAAATAATTAAAAAATATGGCCCTAAATTTAAAATTAACAAATTAAAATATTTTAATTTAAAAAATTGTAATTAATAAAAAATATTTAGTAATAAAGAGAATATAAGATTTGAAAATTAAATAATTCTATAATATGAGCCTTCAGCACAAGATTTACAAAAAGTTTTTCCACCTATTAAGACCTGTTTACCATCCATTATTTTTTCATTACAAGATGTGCAAAAAACTTTATTTCTAGGACTTCCTGGAAATTCATTCTTATCTAATAAGATCTCTATAGGTTGTAAATGGAATAATTTTTCACTTGGGGTTTTCTTAAATCTTTCAATCATTTCTTCAGTAGTTTCATCTATTTTTTCTTTGGAATTTGCATCTATATCAGTAATTCTAAAAGCTTCGCCTGTAGAAATATTATAAAAAGAAGCTGCAAATTTGCCATAATTCATTTGTTTTAAAGACCTTTTTCCCATAGAACAACCCGTTACAGCCTGAACAGCATCAGACATGCAACGATCAATTTCTAAAAAGACAATTAAATCTTTATTTTTATTATTTAATTCCATCCCTAATTTTCCAATAGCATAAATAGCTAATTTTGTCCCTATTACAATTCCTCCACAAATATCTCCGTGAAATTTACCTGCTTTTTCTAATTGTTCATCAAAAATCTTTTTATTATCAATAATATCCATTCTAACACCAAAAATAATTAAAAAAAATTATTCTGAAAAAATATTGAAATTAAAAGAAGAGTTACTTTTAATAGGAACGCAAATTTTTCTATTTTCAGAGATTTCCAACAACTCCAAATCGATATTATAAAGAAATTTTAAACTTTTCTCAGTTATTACATTTTTTGGAGTTCCAAAATCAATTAAATGTTTATCTTTCATTATAGCTACTTTATTAGAAGATATAAATGCATGATCCGGAAAATGAGAGGACATGATAATAGTCAAACCTTTTTTTGAAAGAGCATCAATAATTTCTAAAAATCTAATTTGATTCCCAAAATCTAAATGAGACGTTGGTTCATCCAAGATAAGTAAATCAGGTTCTTGTGCTAAAACTCTAGCTAAAAAAACTAATTGTTTTTCACCACCACTTAAATTAGTATACTCCCTATTAGCCATGTGAGATATATTAAGATTTTTAAGGACATTCATTGCAATTTTAATGTCTTTTTCTCCAGGAGATTCTGTTAAACCGAGATATGGTGACCTACCCATTAAAATTACATCAAGAACTGAAAATGGAAAAGTTGGAATATGACCCTGAGGAATATATCCTATTATTTTAGCTATTTCTTTGAAACTAAGTGATTTCAATGATTTTCCTTTCAAAAATACTTCTCCTTCTTTAAGATGGTTTAGACCATTTAAAGATTTTAGTAAAGTAGTTTTTCCAGTACCATTAGGACCTAAAATACATAAAACATCACCTTTAGATATGCTAAAATTTATATCCTCAAAAACATTTTTTTCATCATCATACGAAAATGAAGCATTTTTAATTTCAAGTATTTTATCCATAAAATCACTTTAATTACTAAAAACTTTAATTATTAAAATATTTACTCAAAGTATTTTTTTCTAATTATTATAAAATTTAATTCTTCAAATTTATCATGTTGTTTTATATAAAAAATTGGATTAAAACTACAAATAACTTAAGACCACTCCGAATAACCTTTTCTGAGCAAATATAAAAATATTGGGACACCTATAATTGCAGTTAATATTCCAATTGGAATTTCAATAGAAACAAAAGTTCTTGAAATTGTATCAATAAGCAAAAGAAAACTAGCCCCAATGCTTAAACTAGCAGGCAATAAAAGTTTATGATTAGGCCCAACAATCATACGAGATATATGAGGTATTAAAAGGCCAACCCATCCAATTATGCCACTAATAGAAACTGCAGCAGCAGTTACTAATGTAGCTGCAACAATTATAATCAACCGTAATCTTCCAGGATTCACACCAAGAGATTGGGCTTCTTCATCCCCCATAGCTAAAATATTTAACTTCCATCTTAGCATTAAAAGTATTGTTACCCCAATTAAAATAGGAATTATTATAACATATAATCTTTCTATAGTAACATCTGCTAAACTTCCCATTAACCAATAAACTATTTGAGGCAGTTTATCTGTAGGATCTGCAACAAACTTTGCTCCTGAAATTAAAGCATTGAAGAAAGCAGATATGGCTACACCACACAAAACCAAGACTAATATTCCTCCAGCTTTGTAACTTTTAGAAATTAAATAGGTTATTGAAACAGAAATTAGGCCAAATATAAATGCAAAAATTTGAATCATCCAGTTCCCAGCAGCAAATAAAATTGCAATACATGCACCGAAACCAGAGCCCGCAGATACACCCAAAATATCAGGAGATACAAGTGGATTTTTAAAAATTCCTTGAAATGCCGCACCAGCTATAGCAAGAGAAGCTCCAACCAACATAGCAGCTACTATTCTAGGTAATCTGATATTAAATACTATAGAAGTTATTGCAGGAGAAACTGATAAATTAGGATTTATTAAACTCAATAATGTTAATATTACATCAGTGGGAGAAATTGGAAATCTTCCTACTAAAAAAGAGATAAAAAATAGAAAAATTGGTAAAAATACTAAAATAGCTAATGCAAAATATTTTTTACGAAAATTCATTATATCGTCCAATAATTCAGTTTTTTATATTTTTTGAAAGATTTATCGCTATCGAAATGAAATTATTTTATTATAGATAAACATTTAACAAATTTTTATTTCAAAATAACAGATTAAATAAAAAATTTTTTGAAAAAAATTATAAATCAACATTAATGAGATAAAAATAGTAGATTATTTTACAATTTATGCCATTACAATTATATTATAATTATATTAGAGATTGATATATGGATTTTAAGTCCTATAGAAGAATTTAATATTATACTCTCCGATGTGAATTTAAATACATGTCAAACTATTGTATAAATTTCTTTCTATATAAACCTAACCAAAAATAATTTAATCAGATAATAATTAGCTAGAAAATATATCATATGAATAATAAATAGTAATAATATAAAAAATATTGAAAATATTAAAATTATTAAAAATTATTAAAAATATTAAAATTATTAAAAATTATTAAAAATATTAAAAACGATAAAATGAAATTAACAAGAAATATAAATGCCATTAGCTATAAAAATGGGAAAAATATTAAAAAATTTGAAGAAATTGTGTACGATGAAACAACTAACCTAACGATTAATAATAAAGACATATATACCTTTTCAAGCATAAATAATTCTCTTAAAGACTTTGCAATAGGATATATGGTAGGAGAAGGTATAATAGATAGCATAAAAGAAATAAAAAAAATTGAAATTGATGAAACAAATATAGATGTTGAAATAAATAATTATAATGAAAAAAAAGATTTAATTCTACCTTCAGATAGTGCTGGTGGTTGGAGATCGAAGATAAATTCAATAAAGCCTATAACATCCCATTTAAAAGTTGAAAAAGACGAATTAATATTAAATATAGAAAAACTCAAGAAAAATGCCATTATCTGGCAAAAAACTGGAGGAACACATGTAGCAGCATTTGTAAACAATGAAAAAGACGAATTTATTGTTAGAGAAGATGTTAGTCGTCATGTTGCAGTTGATAAAGTAATAGGTGCTGCAAAAAGAAAGAATCTTGATTTTTCAAATTCATATATAATATATAGTGGGAGAATGCCTGCAGACATGGTTATAAAAATAGTTAGATCGGGAATACCATTACTTGCTTCAAATGCAGCACCATCATATTCAGGATATAGTGTTGCGAAAAAAGGAAATGTTACATTAGTTGGATTTATAAGAGGAGATAGATTTAATGTTTACACTCATTTTAATAGGATAATTTTTTAGTTTCAATAAATCTATATTTAATAAGTTTCAATAAACCGATATTTAATAAGTTTCAATAAATCGATATTTAATATTTCAAATGTTAATAAATTTTTAAATGTTAATAAAATGATATAATATTATAAAATAATTATATAATATTGACAAAAAAGGAGATTTTAAAATTAGTTTACCAAAACAATATAAAACAATAAGAGAAAAATTTGAAAGATATGGAAATGCATTGGAAGAACTTGGAAAAGCAAGTAGAGAAGGACCAATTGATGAAAAAACAGTTCAGTTAATACAGTTAGTTGCAAGTGCATCAATTAGATCAGAAGGATCTGTGCATAGCCATACAAGACGTGCTTTAGAAGCTGGAGCAACAAAAGATGAAATTTACCATGCATTGATCTCAATTACAAGTACCATTGGTTTTCCAACCGTAGCAGCAGCAATTTCGTGGGCAGAAGATGTGATGTTAAATAATGACGAATAAATTATTAATTTAATGATGATTGTATAATAAATAATAAAAAAAAGAAAATAAAAAAGAAAATAAAAAATAATAACAAATAAAGAATGAGATTTTGATAAAAAGTAAAATAAAAATTAAAAAAGTAAATAAATAAAAAATATAGGGAAATAAAAAATAATTAAAAGATATATAAAAATAGAAATCTATTCTAAAACTGTGTGACGATATTTTAAATCATCTTCTGTTTTACCCATTTTTTGCATTAATTCGGCTATAAGTCCATCTAAAAAAATGAGAGAAGTTAGTTCAAATGCTGTACCAAGAGGAGTTAAAGAAACATAATTTCCATCAATTTGTCTTTTAATATAATCTTCATCATCTATATCAATTTTTGTTCTTCCTTTAACCTTCATAACACAGTCAGCAAGTTTTCCCAATGAAGACTCAGGATAAGAAGTGAGAGCCAAAGCTTTTGAACCCCTATTTTTAGCAATACTTACTGCTGAAACAATAGTCTTAGTTTCACCAGAACCAGAAATAGCCAATATGCAATCATCATCATATATAGCAGGAGAAATGGTTTCCCCAACAACATATGCACTAAGACCTAAATGGACTAATCTCATTGCAAAAGCTTTAGCTACAAGTCCAGAACGTCCTGCGCCCATGACAAATACATTTTTAGATTCTGTCAATATTTTCATAAACTCTTCTATTGTATTTTCATCTAAAAGTTCAGTAGCAGAGCTTATATTGCTTAAAATTTCTTCAATAGCTGTTTTCATTAGATTCATACTTCAACCTTAATATTATATTGATTTTAATAGAGATTAATAATAAATTTATATGCTCACAATGAGCAAAGCTTTAAAAATTGAAATTATAAAGAAATAATATTCATAGAATAATATTACTATATTATATCATGACTTAATCATGAGCTAATATCTTCAATTTAATATCATAATTGCACCAATATTATAATATTATCCATTAGGATATATTTAACTATAGATTTAATTATATATTATACTTTTAATTATAAATTATGAATTTTAATTAAAATAATATAATATTTTATATTTTTCATATAACACACAAAAGGAAATTGCATTAATATACTATGTGCAATATATAATTTTTCTATAGTATAGTACAATATAATTTTTATTAAATTTTAATTTATTTAAAATTATTTATTTAATTAATAAAATTTAATTAATGAAATATGATAATTTATTAAAAATTAAAATTTAATAAAAATTAAAATTTAATAAAAATTTGAAATCGAAAAAAAATAATTTTAAATAATAGCTAGAGACTTAATTTAGATGATAAGTAATAATTATCATCCATAAATAAAAATGTGAGTAATTGTATGAAATATAAGATTGAACCAAAAATTGAAATTGAGATTAATGGTGAAGCTTATAGCCATAAACTATTTGAATCGTTAAAACTATTGAATGAAATGAATTCTCAGAGAGCTGTTGCCAAAGAACTTCAAATATCTCACTCAGTTTTAAATAGAAGAATAAAAAATGCTGAAGATAGACTTGGTTTTAAAATAGTTAAAATATCTGGTTCTCGAACATATTTAACTAAAAAGTCTAAAAATTTAGTTAATATTTATGAAAAATATAATTCCCGAGTATCCGAAAATGAAAAAATAACAATTGCAGGAGGACATATAGTAACTAATTTTTTAGATTCTATATCTACCGAGATCCCATTTGAAGCCGATATTTATAGTAGTGATGACATTACTGCATATAAATTAGCAGAAAAAGGATTTATTGATATTTTAGCTCTTGATGATCCACAAATAGCATTTGAAAAGGATTTAGATTTTACAGTGATTGGATATGATAGTTTAGTTCTAGTTTCAAATGATCAAAATGAATATATGAAAATTAAAAAAATGAAGGATATGGAAAATCTTAATTTTGTATCAATAGAAGGTAATGCTCAGAGATTAGCTTGGAATACTTTTGATAAAAATAAAATACCTTATAAAATTATTAAGATAGTTAAATCAGAATTTGATGCATTTAAAATTGTTCAAAATTCTAATAAATTATACACATTTTTAAATGCTAGTTATTTTAAAGGAAATAAAGTATTAGAAAAGGAAACAAAACATGCAATTAGTTTAATTGCAATTAATCCTGAAAAAAAAGAAGTCCAGGAATTTATAGAGTATTTTTCTAATGAAGGCCAAGAATTAATATCTCAAGAAGGTTTTGTACCGATAAGACCTTGGAAAACAAAGAAAAGAAAAATAAAATTATCAATTTAAAATATTTAAAAAAAATTCAAAATAAAATGAAAAATTCCAAAAATCTTTTAAAAAGATTTAAAATATTTAAAAAATTAAAAAACATTTGAAAAAGAATTTATATGTTTGAAAAAGAACTTAGTATTTTTTAAAAGGAGTTTAATAATCTTTTATAATTTATATCACTTTAATTATAATAGTATTAAATTTGATAATTCACTTAAAATACAATAATTTAAGAATAATATTTAATCAAATTAAGTAATTGTTTTAGATTTAAAAACTGTTTGAATATATAAAAAGCCCAAAAATTAAAAATAAATAAAATAATATGTCCTACATATCCATCATCTAATGTTTCATGAAACTAATAAGAATAAGCTCATGTATGGGTTCGTCTTTTCATGCATTAGACAATAAATTATGTAAGAATTTATTATCTCATCAAGGCTTAAATATATTTACATTATAATACTTATATTTTTCTATTTTTAAAGATATTTTCTGTATATAGATATATAACATAATTATAAATGAATGAAAAATGCTAAAATAATTATTTAATCTTTAAATAAATATTAAATAACTAACTAAATAAAAATAATAGAAAATATTGAAAACCAATAGGAAAAAATTATTTTTATTAATATATAAAGATATAATAGAATTTTTAATAAAAAAAGATTATAATAATAAATAATAAAAATAAATAATAAAACAAATAAAATATCATAATATTGTCAATTTAATTTTCAATATTATAACCTAATTCATTATTAAAATCTTATAAAAATCAAAGAAAGAGAGGTTTTTAATTGACTAAAAAAAAGGATTTACTTGTTATAGGCCATACAGCAATAGATTATATAATGACCGTTGAAGAATTTCCAAACCCAAACTCATCTACACCTATAAAAACAATGAAAATATTCCATGGAGGAGCAGGAGCTAATGTAGCTATGGTTGGATCAAAATTAGGTCTTAAAACATCACTTATATCCGCAGTAGGAAATAAATTTTTAAAATCAGAATATTTAGATAAAATGCATGATTTAAATATTAACACCGAATCAATGATCATGTCTAAAACTGAAGATACTCCAACTGCTTTTGGTATGACAAATAATAAAGAAGACCAAGTATTTTATTTTTATTGGGGGGCAGGAAAAGAATTTTTAAAAGCTGATCCTCCCGAAAAAGTAATCCAATCTAGTGAAGCCATTCATTTAGCTACTGGAGATCCAACATATAACCGAAAAAGTAGTATAATAGGTAAAAATAATGAAAAAACAGTTTCATTTGACCCTGGTCAAGATTTAAACATGTATGATTCAAAAAAACTTAAAGAAGTTATAAAGAATAGTACAATACTATTTGGAAATCATCATGAAATAGAAAGAATTCAAAATTCTTTAAATTGCGACATAGCTGGATTAAGAGAATTAGGCCCAAGTATTATTGTTAAAACTTGTGGAAAAGAAGGCAGTATTGTTTATACTCAAAAAGAAAAGATAAAAGTTGATTCCATATACCGACCTGCTGTTGATCCTACGGGAGCAGGGGATTCATATAGAGCTGGTTTTTTATATGAATATATTAATGGAGAAAGTCTTGAAAAGTGTGCTAAGTTTGCATCTGCAGTTTCTTCATTTATTGTAGAAAAAAAAGGATGTCAAACAAATATTCCTATTTTTGATCAAGTAATTGATAGAATGAATAATTTTTATAATAATCAATATTGAACAATTATTTTAAATTATTGATTTAAATTATTATTTTAAACTATTATTCTAAATTATTATTTTGAGCTATTATTTTAAAGTATTATTTTAAGCTATTTCAATAAGATTAGAGAAAATTATTAATCTAATTTATATAAAGAATAATAGAATAAAAAATAAAAATTGAAATAAATATATAAAAAAAATTTAATGAAAATATAATTAATAATTTATTAATAGCTAATTAATAACTTATTTATATTATTTTATATTTTTAATAAAAAAATAATATTTAATAAAAAGATCAAATATAATTTAAATTTTTCAAGTGTAATTTAAGCTTATTATTCAATTATGAATATAAAATAGATTAGTTTATAAACTATGAGCTTATAATAAGATATATTCAATCTAAATGTATTTAAATTCAAATTAAATTTATAAAATTAAATACTATTTGAACTAATTTTGGTTGAGATAAATTTCATTTTTAAAATGTTTTTATTAGTCCCTTTGAAAATTTAAAAAAACATTGAAAATTTGAAATTATTGCAAAAACTTTGAAAAAAAGTGAAAATTTTAATATTATCTAATTTAAAATGTGATTAATTATGACACAAATAGAAGATGCAAAAAATGGGATAATTACAGAAGAAATGAAAATAGTAGCTAAAAATGAAGGAGTTTCCGAAGAATTTATAAGAAGCTCCGTTGCTAATGGTACCATTGTAATTCCCTCAAATGTCAATAGAAATATAACTCCATGCGGTATTGGAGAAGGGCTTAGAACAAAAGTAAATGCAACAATTGGAACATCAACAGATATTGTTGATTTTGATGAAGAAGAACTAAAAGCCCAAATAGCTATAGATAACCAAGCAGACAGCCTAATGGAACTAAGTATTGGTGGAGACCTTGATGAAATTAGAAGAAGAATTTTAAAAATGTCTGATATTCCTGTTGGAAGTGTACCAATTTATCAAGCAGCTATTGAAACAATTCGTAAAACAGGGTCCGCTATTGATATGGATGAAGAAATAATGTTCAAAACAATTGAAAAACAAGCCAAAGACGGTATAGATTTTATGGCTATTCATTCAAGTGTTAATATTGAAACTTTAGCTCGCCTTAAACGTCAAGGAAGAGAAGGAGGGCTTGTAAGCCGTGGTGGAGCGTTTATTTCTGCATGGATTGTAGAAAATGAAAGAGAAAATCCTTTATTTGAAAATTTTGATTACATTCTCGAAATAGCAAAAGAGCACGATGTCGTACTATCATTAGCTAATGCTATGAGAGCAGGGGCAATAGCAGACTCTACAGATAGAGCTCAAGTGCAAGAATTGATTATACTTGGAGAATTAGTTGATAGATGTCGTGATTTTGGTGTTCAATCTATGATTGAAGGACCTGGACATATCCCTATTAATGAAATTCCTGCTAATGTGACAATACAAAAGAAAATGTGTAGAGGAGCTCCATTTTACATGTTAGGACCTATTGTATGTGATATTGCACCTGGTTATGACCATATTGTTTCTTCAATTGGTGCTGCTGCTTCAGCTAAAGCAGGAGCTAACTTTATTTGTTATGTTACACCGGCAGAACATTTAGCATTACCTGGACCAGAAGATGTTAAAGCAGGAGTCATATCAACAAGAATTGGTACTTATGTTGGAGATATGGCAAAAGGAGTTCACAATGGAGAAAGAGATTTAGCTATGGCAAATGCAAGAAAGAAACTTGATTGGGAATCACAATATAATTTAGCTATTTGTCCAGCTGATGCGAGAGCTATAAGAGAAAACAGACCTCCAGAAGATCCAGAAACCTGTACAATGTGTGGAAACTATTGTGCAGTTAAAATAGTTAATGAATGGTTAGATCAAGCTGAACCTGATTTCTTTGATGAAGTTTAATAATATATTAAAATTTAATACTATAATTTTTAATTAAATTTAGTATTATTCATTTTAAATTTATTATTTTTAGTGAATTTATTTCTTTTAATTAAATAATAATCAATTATTATTAAAAATAAATATAATAATTATTTATTTTATTTTTTAATTATTATAAAATTATAATTACCAATAGGTAATTACAATCATATTATGCCCATATACTCAAATTTATTCTATTAATTTTTATTTTTTAACATACTTGTCACATTTAATTTATTTTATACTTAATAAATAGATAATTATATAATAATTAGTATTATATAAAAATATTAAATATTATCTATTGAATAGTTTAAAAATTATTAATAATAATATTTATAAGAATTGAAAATAAATTTATATAATGCTTATTATTTAATACTGATTTTAAATTTAATAAAGAATTTAAAAATAAAAAATATAATCAAAATAATTCATTACTATATTTTAAATAAAATTACAAATTATTATTTTACTGGTGAAATGATGAAACATTGGATAGAGAGAATAGCTGACGATTTAAAAGAATGGAATGTGGAAAAACATGTTATTGCAAGTGGTACATCAATATCAGGGTCAATACATATTGGAAATTCATGTGATGTATTTATAGCAAATGCTGTGGGAAAGAAATTAAGAGAAATGGGTGAAAAATCAGAAACTATATGGATAGCTGATGATCATGACCCCCTTAGAAAAGTTCCACACCCATTACCAGAGAGTTATGATAAATATCTTGGTATGCCTTACTCAAATATTCCATGTCCTGATGGATGTTGTGATAGTTTTGTAGAACATTTTGAAAAACCACTTTTAGATGTTTTAGATGATTTTGGAATTGAATTAACTCCTAAATCTGGTTTTAAAATGTACAAAGACGGAACTTATGATGAATATATAAGAATTTCATTGAAAAAAGCAGCAGATATTAGAAAAATATTCAATAAGTATAGAGAACATCCATTAGCAGAAAATTGGTTGCCATATAATCCTATATGTGATGAGTGTGGAAGAGTAAATACTACTACAAGTTATGGTTTTGATGAAGAAAATGATATAATTTCCTATAAATGTGAATGTGGGCACGACGGAGAAATGGATATAAAATCTGGAAATGGTAAACTAACTTGGAGAGTGGAATGGGCAGCTAGATGGAAAATATTTGGAATTACTTGTGAACCATTTGGTAAAGATCATGCTGCTAGTGGTGGATCTTATGATGTAAGTAAAATAATATCTGAAGAGATTTTTAATTATAGAGCACCATATCCAGTTCCTTATGAATGGATTACACTAAATGGAGATGCAATGAGTAAATCCAAAGGAGTATTTTTTACTCCAAAACAATGGTTAGAAATTGGGCCTGCAGAAAGTCTAAATTATTTTATATTTAGAAGTAAACCAATGAAACATAAAGATTTTTCACCAAATATGGCTTTTCTTGACTTCATAGATCAATTTGATAAAGTTGAAAAAGTTTTCTTTGATGAAGAAGAAGCACCATCAGAAAAAGAAGGTAAAAAATTCAAAAAGATTTATGAAATAGCTCAAATAAAAGAAGGAGAGTCTCTCCCATTTAGGCCCCCTTATAGATTTTTAACAGTAGCTTATCAAATAGCTGGAAATAATCCTGAAAAAATATTTGAAATTTTAAAAAATAATTCCCAGTTGACAAAAACTTTTGAAAATAAAAAATTTGAAGATTTGAAAGAAAAAGAAATTAGTCAATTTGAGGAAAGGATTGTACAAGTAAAGAATTGGTTAGATAAATATGGACCTAAATTTGTTAAATTCCAAGTTATGAAAAAAATCCCTAGATTAGAGTTATCCGATGAACAGGAAGCATTTCTTAAAGATTTAGCCAATTTAATTGATGAGAAAGACTTTAAATCAGCCGAATCACTACACGATGAAATGTATGAAATATTAAATAGCTATGGATTAAAACCACAAAAAGCATTTCAAGCCATATATAAAATGATTCTTGGACAAAAACAAGGCCCTAAAGCAGCTTCATTCCTATTATCATTAGATAAAGACTTTGTAATAAAAAGATTAAGAATGGAAGAGTAATTAAAATTATAAGAAGAATATAAGGAGTAATTAAAATTATAAGAATATAAAGCTATTTAATATACTATTTTTATTATAGTTTATTCTTATTCTAATTTACTTCTTATTTTAATTTATTATTATTCCAATTGATTTTTATTCCACTTCTTTATTATTATGATTCTTTATTATTATGATTTATTTTTATTCTAATTCATTTTTTATTTATTACTTTTTTTATTATTTTTTCTTATCTTTATTTAATGGATACTTATTTCTATTTTTATCTATTTAGTAATTATTTTTATTTGATTATTGCTTACCATATCAGTTTAAATCTTCTAAATGTTTTGGAGTGAACCATTTTTGAGCAATAATTGTTGGTAAAACAGCACTTAAAACTAAAACTCCTGTTAATATAGAATAAGAATAAGTGTCTATAAGACCAATATTTAAACCAAATAAAGTAGCTATTAAACCAAAAGTCAAACCTGTACTCATCATTAATGTAACATAATTAGTATTAGAATCTAAATACTTTTTTGTTACAAAGTAAACACCAATAAATTTAGCTACCTGTCTAAAGGCAAAAATTAATATGAAAATTCCTATTCCAGAAATTACTAATGGTATAGATACTTTCATCCCCCCCACAATGAAAAAAACAGGAGTTACAACTGCAAATGCAACAGTTTTTATTCTTTCTTTTGCTTTTTGACCATTAGACTTTCCATTTAAAGTATTTGAAAGTAGCATACCTAAAATAAAAACAGGCAAAATAGCTTGTCCACCCCCTAATGCTGCAAAAAACATTAAGATAAAAAGTAATAGAAATATATATTTTATTTCTATCTCCAATACTTTTTCTTTTAAAAATTTAGAGTTATCTAAAAATTTATAAGAATATTTAAAAGCAAGTACTAATAACAAGATAGATACTGCATAAAATATAATAATATAGATATTAGGGCTAGTAAAGAGTATACTCAATGCAATAGCAGTACATATATTTGTTATAAATGTTGCTCCCATTAATATTTTACCAATATCATAGCGAAATAAGTTTTGTTGGAGTAATGTTGAATAAACAACAGCTATTGATGTTTCAGATAAAGCTGTTCCTGCTAATAATGATGCCATTAAGTTCCATCCAACTAAAAAATGAACAACTAAAAAAATTAAAATAAATGGAATTAAAAAAGATAAGAATCCTATTAAAAAGGTTTCTTTAAATTTTTCCCGCATAAGTTTAACATCAATCTCAGTTCCAGACAAGAAAGTTAGTAATATTCCTCCAAAACTTGCAATGAAAATCATCCAAGTTTCAGAATGAATTATGCCTAAATTCCCCGCTATAACGCCAAAAACTATCTCTATAACTGATACAGATAATCCCAAACGGACTGAAATTAAACTTGATAAAAAAACTAGTATACCTAATATTACTAAATACAAATCTGCCATAATAATCATCAACTAATATATTATAAATAGTAGAAGTCATCATCCAGATTTAAAAAAATGGCGGTTAAATAGGTGGAACCTCATCACCTTAATTCTATAATAAACATCTTAATCTAATAATAAATATTCTTAATCTAATAATAAAAGATTAATAAATATAATAAAATTCATTAAAAAATAATGATAAATTTAAATTACAATTATTTATAAGTATATAATATATTTTTCTTTATTATAATATTTATATTTTTGTATATACTTTTTTTAATTATATATTTATCACCATTTTTATAAAAATTAATATTATAATGAAAAATCTTAATTAAAAAATCTTAATTAGAACTTCTTAATTAAAACTTCTTAATTGTTGCTTAAAATAAATTAATAGTCAAAAAGCGAAGATTGTCTTGATTTTTTGTGATAAAACTTCATTTTTTCTTTAATCGCCTTTGAATAATTAGTTTCAAGAGAATATTTATTTTTAAAGTTTTTAATTTTCATGAATAAATCTTTATTATAATCTTTATCAACTTTACCATTTTTATACAAAGAAAACAAATCATGATAAATATTAGGAAACTCTTTTTTAATAAAATTAAAGAAATATCCTCTTGTTTTGCCATATAAGTTAAGAGGTCCGGAAATAATAGAATTTACATTTATTTTTTCTGCATTTTTAAAGACTGAATTGATATTCTCATAGTTATCAGTTAAATATGGAATAATTGGCATGAAATGAAGTCCACATGAAGCATTGGTATTCTTTCTTATCTTTTTTAAAATATTTAGTCTCTTCTTTGGAGAAATTGCATTTGGTTCAATTGATTTTTGAATTTTATCATCAAAAGTAGTTATTGATACAGCTATATTTAAAAAATTAACTTCAGATAATTCATTTATTAAATCTAAATCACGAAATATTAAATCAGACTTCGTTGAAATTACCGCAGGATTTTTATATTTTATTAAGGTTCTTAATATATCGGGCATTAATTCATATTGCTTTTCAATAGGTTGATAAGTATCTGTTACAGTTCCTATAGCTATCATCTCATTTTTCCAACTTGTTTTAGAAAATTGTTTTTCAAGATGTTCATTTATATTAAACTTTATGTAAATATTATCAAAGAAGTTATTAGATTTTGAGCTTATATTCTCATTATAATTATGTTCAATATATTTATGAGAATATAAAGCATAACAATATTTACATCTATGTTCACAACCCCGATAAATATTTAAATCCCATTTATAAGGCATAGAACGTTTAGTTTTTATACATGCACTTTTACAAATAACTTCTTTATAAACTTGTTCCATATGACCACTAAAAATATTGTAATTAATTATTTTAGAATAAAGTGTTAAAATAATTAGTGAAAGCACTTGCAAAGTAATTAAAAAAATAATGAAAAAATAATGAAAAAATTAATAATTATATAAAAATGGAAATGGATATAAATAAAATAATAATTAAAAATTTAATATAATAATAAAAGAATAAAAACTAATATTAGAAGAATAAATCTTCTAAAAATTTATCTAATAATAAAATATATTATAATATACTAGATATAATAGATTTAAGATAATAATTCATGGAATAAAAGAACTTAATATAATTATAAAAATATCAAGTTTTATTTAATATAGAAATATAAACTTTTATTTAATATATAATTATAAACTTTTATTTAATAATTATCTAATCATTGATAATACATAAGATAATATGAGAGAATATAAAGTCACTTATTCAAAAAGAAAAACGATTTCAATTAAAATAAACGAAGATAGTAGCTTAGAAGTTAAAGCCCCTCATTATTTATCTAAAAAAGAAATAAATGATTTCGTTAATTCAAAAGAAGAATGGATAGCTAAAAACACAAAAGAAATTTCAGAAAAATATCGATTGAAAAGAGATTTTAATCTTAATTTTAACGATTATGTTTTTGTTTACGGTGAAAAAGCAAGCATTAATCCCATTAACGGTAATACTGCAAGTTATGATAAAAAAGAAAAAATATTCTATATCCCAGAAATAGCTAATTCTAAACAAATTAAAGAAATAATAATCGAATTATATAAAATAATAGCTAAATCACACATTAATCAGCGGATTAAGTTTTTTTCAAAACAAATGAATGTGAAACCAGCTAAAATAGGAATAACAAGCGCTAAAACAAGATGGGGAAGTTGCAGTGGAAAAAATAGTGTTAATTTTTCATGGAAACTTATTATGGCTGATGAAAGCACAATAGATTATGTTTTAATTCATGAATTAGCACATATAAAACAACACAATCATTCGCCTAAATTTTGGAACATAGTAGAATCTATAATGCCAGACTATAAAGAACAAAAAGAAAAATTAAAAATACTTGGTGAAAAACTTAGCAAAGAGAATTGGGATTTGAATAATTAATAATATCTGAAAAATAATAATCTAAATAAAAAATTAATAATAATAATGCAAAAATAAGAATTTAAATAATAATAATAATAATCTAAATAAATAATAATGCAAAAATAAGAATTTAAATAAATAATTAATAATTAAAATTATAAAAAATAAAAATTAAATTATAAAGAGTCTGTGAAAATACTATAGCTTCTTTTTAAAACAAAATGAATCAGGATCTCCTATATAAATCCCAAAACCTTCAGTTAATTCATAATTGAGTTTTTTATATAATGATTGAGAAGAAATATTATTTACTCCTGTCACGAGTACGATTATTTTTATACATATTATTTTTCATCACCTCTCTTGGAAAAAATAAATACAATCGAGAGGTACTAAATATGAACATGGAAAATAATGATTTAAAAATTTTAAATCAGATAATGAGTAAAAGAAATGTCGAAAATAGAACATATTACTCTTATAAATCTTCTTTAAAGAATTATATTCAATTTCAAGGAACAACCTTTGAAAAATTAATAAAAGAAGCAAAAAAAGAACAAAAAGCTAAAATAAGTTGGTATGATAAAACAATAGTTAAGAGATTAACTGCTTATAGAAAATATTTATATAAAAATTTCATGGGTACAACAGCAGCCGCTAGATTAAATAATATTATAAGGTTATATAAGGCTTGTAATATAGAAATGAATGAGCTACCATATTTCAACAAAAAAAATGCAAAATATAACGATCCCCTAACTTGGGATGATTTAGCTACCCTAGATGAATTAAAAGAAATGATAAATATAAGCGATCCAATTGTACCCGCGATATTTTTATTTATGTTATCATCTGCTTGTGCAAAAATAGACACCTTAAATGTTACTATTTTAGATTTTTTAAAAGCAACAGAACCATATCATGAAATTGATATTTATATTGAATGTGATAAAGACAAAACAAATGAAGAAAATCGACAATATCGTATTAAAGAAGAAAAAAGAATCATAACACAAATAATAAGCTATCTTTTAGATGAAAAAAAAGATATGATTCCGACATTTCGTTTGAAAAGACAAAAATCAAGAAAATATTTCACCGCATATTGCAGTCATGAAGCAGTTAAAGCTATTGTAGCATATTTAATATCACGAACAGATAAACTATCTTATAATAAGAAATTGTTTAAAATTAATCAAAGATATTTTGATGATAAATTCAAAGAAGCAAATAACAAATTAGCTAGATTTAAAACAAGGGAAAAGAAAAGATTCACAAGCCATATGCTTCGTAGGATGAATGCTAGTTTATTATATAAAAATAATTATCTTGATACTAGCGAAGAGTATAAAATAGCTTTAGAAAAAGAGCAAATAGAAGCATTGCATGGCCGTTCCAAAGGGGATTCAATAGAAGTTGCTTATTATAAAGACAATCCAGAAATATTAAGGAGTCTATACAAAAGGGCATTACCTTTGATAACTGTTTCTCATGAATATACTAATGAAGAATTAAATGACATTGTTAATTCTGAATCTGAGAAAAAAGCAGATCAGAAAACAGAAGCTATTAGAAAAGAATTAGATGAGAAAACCAAATCAGAAAAAGCTATGAAAGAAGAGATTAATGATTTAAAGAAAACTCAGGATTTAATTCTAGAAAAACTTAATTAATTAAATAAATAGTATTGCTTATAGAGGTAGTTTAGTAATACTATTATTTTTCAATAGCTCTCCAGGTGAAACTGTTTTTATAATATTTTACTATAATATTTTATGGGGGAAAATATTATGAAAACTGTAGAAAACATATTTGATGAAGTTATTCAACAGGAAGGAACACTATTCAAACAACCAGAAGTATTCACATTAGAATATTTACCCGAAATATTAAGATTTCGCGATAAACAAATAAGGGCAATGATAAACCATAGCAGAGCATTAAATAGTAATCATGCCCCTACAAATATGGAAATTACAGGACCATATGGAACAGGTAAAACAACAGCTGTTAAAAAATATTTTGAAATAATCGAAAATAAATTTAATGTAGCAACAGCTTATATAAACTGCGAGTTTGAAAAAACAGAAAACCAAATTCTAACCAAAATATATAATAAACTCTATAAAAAGAGTGTGAAAGCAGGAATAACAACAAATATGCTCAAAAACAAAATAGTAAACTACCTTGGAAAAACAGAAAAAATACTAATAGTATGTTTAGATGACTATGGATCTAACAAAATAACAAGTGAAGATATTGACCAAATAAATAAAGTCATGTACACTTTACTAAGAGCTCATGAAGTAGACAACAAAGCCAAAATCAGCCTTATAACAGTTACTAATAGAAGATATATTAATTTCGTATTATCTCAAAGTGTTGAAACAATATTCAGACCAGCTAATGTTAACTTTGATGCATATAGTTTAAATGAGATTAATACTATTTTAACTGATCGTTGTAAAATAGGTTTTGCCAATGGTGTAATCAGTGAAAAAGTCATCCATATGGTAGCTGAACATGCCTATCGTGAAGGAGATTTAAGAATAGGGATAAGAAGTTTATATGATTCCGCTCGAAATGCAGAACTTGTAGGTAGTACTAGTATTGAAAGAGAACACTTAGACTTTTAAATCTTATAATATTTATTAATAATTAATTATATTTAATTGAAGTATAAAGAAAAATAGAAAAACATTTAATAAAAAATAGTCAAAGAATAATATTAGATATGTAATGAGTCTTACTCATAATTATCACAAAAAAATAATATATTGGGATAAAAATAAAAAAGACCCACATCTAATATTGCTCGAATGATTATTAGTATGTAAAAACAAATATAAGTAATTTATGGTCCATTATTTTATCTCACACAAAAATAAAACTAGGAAAGGGAAAATAATGGATGATATTAATGATAAACCTAAAAGGCTACAGCCAAAATTATCCACAATAAAAATTCTTTATGCTGAAGCTGCAAATCAATGTTCGATGGATGGTTGTGATAAACAGCTAATCCAAGAAAGAAATAATAATAATGAGTTAAATAAAAAATATCAAATAGCTGAAATGGGGCATATTTATCCAATTAGTAATAAATGGATTAGATCAAAAGAAGATTTATCAGATGAAGAAAAAAGGGATGAAAAAAATTTCATTTTGGTTTGTAAAAATTGCCACAGTACTATTGATAAGGATAATAGTTATACTTATGAAAAATTGTTAAAAATAAAAAAAGACCATATTTTCAAAATGAAAATTATCAGAGAAACTGCTTTAGTAGATTTTAATTTTGATGATTTAGAAATAGCATCTTTAAATATAATATCTAAAGATGTTGATGTAATGATAAAATACAGCTCTTCTAACTTTGATAATATCGAAACAGAAGTGAAAATTAGAAAAAATGAGTTAACTCCAATTTCTAGAAATTTAATTCTGCAAGGAAGTATCAAACATGATCAAGTTAAAGATTTTGTTAAAAAAATGATTCAAGAAGACGATACTTTTCCGATTCGTTTAATAAAATCATTTAAAGATTGTTATGATTCATATAAACAAGATTTAAAAGGAGATAAGCTTTTTCAAGAAATGTATGATTTCTGTAAAAAAAATCTTTTGAAGGAATCTGAAATTGCAGCAAGTTTAGCAATTTTATGCTACTTATTTAACCTATGTGAAGTGTTTGAAAAATGATAATGCCTAATAAATATTTAACTCAAGAAGAAACTCTGTTAGGAGTAGGCAAAATAATATTAGATAATCTTTCTTCTAAAAAAACATTATCTGAATTATGGGAAAAAATAAAAGATAATGAAAGTGTATATAACTATGAAAGGTTTATATTAGGTTTAGATATGTTATTTATACTAGGTATTATTGATATAGATGATAAAAACATTCTTGAGGTTATAAAATGATTCACGAAATTTATGCTAGTGATGAAGGGTTTAAAAAAATAAAATTTAAAAAAGGTCTTAATTTAATTATAGGAATAAGTGAAAATGAATCTAGGAATAAAAATACAATAAATGGAGTGGGAAAAACATCAGTTCTTGAAATAATCCATTTTTGTTTAGGTTCTGATTTTAAAAAAGGAAATTATCTTAAAAAAATTAAAAAAATTGAAAATTGGACTTTTTATATAGTTATTGATTTATTTGGAGAAAAAATCACTGCTTCAAGAGCTATCAATAAACATAATGACATTTTTATTGAAGGAAATATAGATAATTTCCCATTAAAACCTAGAAAAGATAAGAAAGGAAACCCTTTTTATAAACTTAATGAATGGAAAGAAATTCTTGGAGAAGGATTGTTTGGAATAGAAAAATATCCTCCATTTTCACCAACATTTAATAGTTTATTTAGCTATTTTGTCAGAAAAAAACCTGAATCATATTTTGATCCATTTTTTCATGGTAAAAATCAGCAAGTATGGGATATGCAAGTTAACACAGCTTTTTTACTAGGACTTAATTGGAACTGTGCAACTAAAGCACAAAAACTTAGAGCTGAAAAATCTTATCTTGATAAAAAATTAAATAAAATTAATGAAGAGTTTCCTGACCAAGGAGATATGGAAGCAGAAAAACTAAATTTAGAGCAAGATTATAATAAAAAAAGTAAGGAATTATCTGAATATAAAGTTCATTATCAATACAAAGAGCTACAAAAAGATGCAAATGAGTTTTCTGAAAAAATTAATAAATTGTCTAATGAAAATATGATTCTTAGGAGAAAATGTGATAACTATAGTAAATCTACTCAAAATGAAAAAACCCAAAAAAACAATGGGTTAGAAAAATTATATTCTGAAATGGGAATAGTTTTTCCAGAAAATATTCAGAAAACATTGAATGATGCAAGAATTTTTCATGAAAAAATAATTGAAAATAGAAAAAACTTTTTAAATGTTGAAATTGTCAGGATAAAAAATCAAGTTAGGAATAATGAAATAGAATTAAATAAATATGATAAAAAACGTTCTAAGCTATTGAAAATATTAAATACTCATAAAGCTTTGGATGATTTTAAATTACTTCAAGAACAATTATATTCAACTAAAATTAAAATAGAAAAGATTAAAAATAATATTGCAAAGTTTATTGATATTGACAATGAAAAAGATAAAAATAAAGAAAAAAAACTTTTACTTAAAGAAGAAATTAAAAGAGAGTATGAAGATAGAAGGGCTTATTGGGAATATTCATCTAGAATTTTTCTGGAGAATTCTATAAAATTATATGGTGAATCTGGGAAATTGATAATTAACACTTCTGAAAAAGGATATTCTTATGAAATTGATTTTCCAAAGAGTGATAGTAGAGGAGTAGGTAAGATGAAAATATTTTGTTATGATTGGATGTTACTTGAATCAAATCTTCATAATTTCAAAATGAATTTTTTAATTCACGATAGTGAGATATTTGATGGGGTTGATCCAAAAAAAACTGCTTTAGCATTAATTTTAAGCATGAAAAAGTGTATTGAACTCAATATACAATATATATTCACCATTAATTATGATGCTATCCCTAAAAAACATCTGCCTGATGATTTTGATATCGAAGAACATACTTGTTTAACTCTGAAAGATAAAAAACCTGAAGATCATCTTTTTGGATTTATTTTTTAATATTATTTTTTTTATTTTTCACTTGCAATGTTACTTTTTTTCTCTTATTTTTAGCTATTATTTATTCTTTATCTTTTTTTATTCTTTTTGGGAGTTTTTTACACTTGAAATTTTACTTGGGTGTCGCTCGATTTTATATATTATACTGTATAATATTTTAATTGGGGGGTTTTATTTTTGTTAGAGGTTTAAGATGGAATATTCTTAGCCTCTAATAAATACTCATTTAATAAGTTAAGTTAGTAATATTTTATTTTTTTTTATTAACTTTGTTATGAAATTCATTTATAAAGAATTAAATACCTATTGTTACAAACAAAAAATATAGAACTATCATTAATAATAATGAAAGTTTAATAAAAAAACAAAAGGTGAAAAAAAATATGGAAAATAAAATTAAATATGTAATTATTGCAATTATTGCAATTATTATATTAGTAGGTGTTGTGTTTGCTGTAAATATGCTAATGGCTGATGACAATGGTAATACTCCTTTAGAAAGTTCAGGAGTTGTTAAATCAGAATATAAGATTAATTTTTATTCTGATGGTAGTCAAGAGGGTAGTATTGAATCAGAAGTAGATAATCTAAAAACTAACCCTTATTTAAGTGATATAAATAATGAAACTATAAAATGGATTGAAAGTTTCAATAATAATGAATATGTTTATATTAGTGGGGATAGTGCAAACTTCATTATGAAAAGAACAGATTATGATACATTAAATAGTAAAATAGATACTAGTCAACTTAGTTCAGGTTATGATCCAATTGAATATTATAAAGTAACTATTAAAGCTAATTTAGTAGAAACTCATAGCTTAGGTTCTGGGTATAAAGATGTTATCTATATAAAAAACATTGATTTTGTAAATAAAGTTAAAGAAACATCATAATTATTTTTTTTTATTTTTTTTATTTTAGAATAAGTAAAATATTAAATATAAGTCAAATGTCAAAAATCATTTTTTTTAATGATAAAAGGTGAAATAATATGGAAAAAGATAATATAACTATTAATCCTGTTGATGTTCATATATTAACACCCGGTGAACCGGCATATGAAGATGGATACTTTGCCGCTATTCAATCAAACAATAAAAAAGTATATTATATATGTCAATCAGATGCTATAAAATTAGGTGGAGACTTTTCAAATCCGTTTGGTGCCGATGTTTCTGTTATGAGTGTTGGGGCAAATCCTAATGCAAATGTTATAATGGATGTTTACCCATAAAGAAAAGAGTAAGTATTTAAATTTTATATTATTATATTTTTGTTTTGATTTAATTAAATGATTTAAAATCATTAATATAATAATAAATAAAAATAATTATATTAAAAAAATGGTGATTTAATTGAATTTTAATGATCAACTGAAAATTTTTATAGAAAAAATACCTGAAAAACAAAAATATATAGATTCTGAAGAAACAACAAAAACATCTTTAATACTACCCTTCTTGGGATTAATGGGTTATGATTTTACAAATCCTGCAGAAGTAAAAGCAGAATATACTGCCGATATTGGATCTAAAAAAGGCGAAAAAATTGATTTAGCTATTTTATTAAACAATAAGCCCGAAATGTTAATAGAATGTAAACCAGCTTATGAAAAATTAGATTTAAAACACATTTCTCAATTATATCGTTATTTTAATATTACTAATTCGAAAATAGGGATATTAACCAATGGTTTAGATTATAAATTTTTCACTGATTCTAAAAACCCTGGAAAAATGGATGAAAAACCATTTTTAGAAATTAATATGCTTGATTTATCTAAAAAAGATATTATTGAGTTAGAAAAATTCACAAAAGAAAATTATAATTTAACTGATATTTTGAAAAGAGTAGGTGTATTAAAATATAGTAATGAGATAAAAAAAGTTATTAATAATGAAATTAATCTTCCTAGTGATGATTTCACAAGAGTTATAGCTAAACAGGTTTATGATGGTGTTTTAACTAAAAAACCGTTGGAACTGTTTAGAAAACTTATTAGTGATAGTTTTAATCAGTCTATTAAAGAGAAAGTTGATAAGAGATTAAAATCTGCACTTGAAGGAGAAGGTATTAAAACTGAAGAAATCACTATTAATGTTGAAGAGCCTAAAATAGTAACTACTCAAGAGGAACTTGAAGCTTGGTATATTATAAGATCAATAGCTGCAGAAATAACAAATCCTGAAAGAGTATTTATAAGGGATAGACAATCTTATTGTGGAATTTTATTAGATAATAATCAGAATTACCCTATTGTAAGACTACATTTTAATAATGTGGCAAATCTTGCTATTAAATTGTTTGATTCTATTGAAATTAAAAAAAGTGGGGCTAAGAAAGGTGAAAGAATTCATTTAGATAATATCTCAGATATTTATAATTATAAAGATAGAATTCAGAAATCAATAAGACAATGGGATATTATAATTGAAAATAAAAATAAAAAATAATATTATTTATTATATTTTTTTATTAGTTAATTAAATATAAATATGAGTAAAAATAAACAATAAAATCGGTAATCGTGAGATTTTATCAGTAGTGAAAGGTTCAAACGGTACGGCAATACCTCACCAATCTCTACTGAACGGTTACCAAATCTCATTACTCTGTAGGAGACAATAAAATTAGAGCAACCAATAATAAATATGATTGCTATGGTATAAATAGCTTACCATTATCCCTTATAAACTTATCTATGGGTTTATTATGGGTAGCTTGGGCTATAAATAATTTTTATATATTACCAAATAAAACTAGTTTATTTATTCTAAAAAATATATTTAAAAAAATAATTCAATTTTCTTTTTCTTTTTGTAGAGATACATATAATTCGTTATTTTCAGCATTAACTACGTATTCGACGGTATCTCCATCTTCAACATTTAATATTTCTGCAACTTTTACTGGCAATGTTATCCTTAGTGACTTGGAAACATTATTTGCAGGATTTGCTTTTACTTTAAATCTCATTACTTCCATACCTCCATATATATATTTCATAGTATATAATTATACTTTTATGTTATATAAATATATCCTATAAAAATTATAAATATAGGTAACATTTATATACTATAAAAAACAACTTAATATTAAGAAAAATTGAGAACGGCAATTTTCAATATTTTTCTAAAACTCTGTAGGAGACAAAATTAAATGAATAATGAAAATAGTAAA